>Ga0194137_10000220_pt1 | contig 40827 bp, 44 predicted proteins | sample TARM_MetaG_T3_14_FD_134025 | JGI IMG/M metagenome (GOLD analysis project Ga0194137, IMG submission 134025) | Freshwater microbial communities from Pennsylvania, USA, analyzing microbe dynamics in response to fracking - TARM_MetaG_T3_14 (version 2) | ecosystem: Environmental > Aquatic >... | reverse complement strand
CGCGGCGCCGCGCCTAGCCTGCCGCAACATGCATCGGACGCCATGCTCAACCATCATTCACTCTGGTCGCTGGAAGCACTGAGCCGCGACGACCTGCTGACGCTGATCGGCAGCGCCCGCCAGTTCCAGCGCGCCGCCGCCCAGCCAGGCGGCAGACCCGCACCCCTGCGCGGCAAGAATCTGGCCCTGCTCAGCAACGACCATTCCAGCGCCGAAGCCGGCGCCTTCCTGCGCGCGGCCACCGAACTGGGTGCCCATGTCGCGCGCGTGCGCGCCACCGAGCCCGGCGAAGCCGGCCGCAGGGATCCGCGCGACATGGCCGGCCTGCTCGGCCAGCTCTACGACGCCATCGAGTGCCAGGGCCTGCCCGAGGGCGAACTGCGCCAGCTGGATCGCGACGCCGGCGTACCGGTCTTCAACGGCATGGCCTCGCCCACGCATCCGCTGCATGCCATCGCGACGCTGATGGCCCTCCAGGAACAGCAAGGCGAACGGCCGCTGCCGGCCCGAGGCCCGGCACACCGCGTGGCCGAGCTGCTCGGCCTGCCCGTGGCAGAAATCGATGACGCCGCGGCCGCCCTGCCGTCCGAAGACGCCGTGGCTCGCCACACCCACCATCTGCTGCAGGCCGCGCTGAGCTGCACGCTGGCCTAAAGCCCCGGGGTCGCGGCACGGCTTCTCACCGTTCGGAGTGGAAACGATTCCACGCATTTCACCCGCGACATGCCCGTCTGCAATCCCTTGTTAGGAATCTCCCCAGGCGGCGTTGACAAGCCATCGGCGCCTCCCGGATACTGAATTGGAACCGGTTCCAATTCAATGACGGAGACAAGACGTGGCTAAACGATGGTTCGTGAGCGGCGCAGCCGCCCAGCTGGGCAGTTCCGCGCGCGGCGCGGTGCTGGGTGGCTTGATGGGCACCGCCCTGCTGGCCGGCTGTGGCGGCGCTGGCGGCAGTTCACCTGCGCCCAGCCCAGCGCCGGCCCCCGCCCCTGCACCAGCGCCCGCCCCCGGCGACAGCCTCACCCAGCTGAAGACCGAAGGCACCAAGTGGGTCGACGCCAGCGGCAGCCAGGTACTGCTGAAAGGCAGCAACCTGGGCAACTGGCTGGTGCAGGAGTTCTGGATGATGGGCCAGGGCGGCAACGGCGTGACCGACCAGTGCACCCTGGAAACCAAGCTGACCGAGCGCTTCGGCTATGACGAGAAGGAGCGCCTGATCAAGCTCTACCGCGATAGCTGGATCACCGAGCGCGACTGGGACCAACTGAAGGCCTTCGGCTTCAACATCGTCCGACTGCCTATCCTATGGAGCGTCATCGAGGATGAGAAAAAGCCCAAGACCCTGCGCTCCGATGCTTGGAAATACCTGGACTGGAGCATCGCCCAGGCCAAGAAGCGCGGCATCTATGTCATCCTCGACCTGCATGGCGCCGCCGGCGGCCAGACGCCCAACGACCACACCGGCTGCGCCGGCCAGAACAAATACTGGACGGACGCCGATGCGCAGGAACGCACCCGCTGGCTGTGGCAGCAGATCGCCGCCAGGTACAAGGACGAGCCCGTCGTCGCGGCCTACGACCCGCTCAACGAGCCCTGGGGTTCCACCGCCGAAGCCATGGTGATGCGCGTCGAGGACCTCTACAAGACCATCCGCGCCGTCGACGACAAGCACATCGTGCTGCTGCCCAGCTACTACGGCGGCATCGACGCCTACGGCAATCCGACGTCCAAGGGCTTCACCAACGTCGCATTCGAGATCCACCCCTACCCGGGCCTGTTCGGCGACCGCCCGGGCGACACGCCTTACATGATCCACCGCGACTGGCTGCGCTGCGGCCCGACCGGCACGACCGGCGTCTGCGCCTACAACAAGCAGGTCAGCGACCTGAAGATCCCGCTGCTGGTGGGCGAATTCCAGCCCTGGCAGGGTGCCGGCCTGGACCTGGGCGGCCAGATCGGCCGCGCCAGCTACGACACCTACGCCGGTTACGGCTGGGCCTCCACCTCCTGGGCCTACAAGCTGGTCAGCCCGGCGGGCGGTTCAGGCAAGGGCAGCTGGGGCATGGTCACCAATGCCGTCAACACCAACTTCGATATCGGCGTGGGCATGGTCGCCAAGGCCAGCACCTGGGATTGCGCGGGCTGGGATTCCAGCTTCGCCAATGCCTGCGCCGTCAAGGCGCCGACGATCAAGGTGGGCGGCACCGGGCCCAAGACCTATTACTTCGTCATCAAGACCGGCGCCAACGCTGGCAGCAATCCCGACGTGAGCTTCGACAAAATCAGCATCACCAACACCGCCACCAATGCGGAGGTCGTCAGCAACGGCGGCTTCGGCTCCGGCAGCGGCTGGACCCTGTTGACCATCAGCGGCAAGCTGAACCTGGACTTCAACGCCACTGCCGCTGGCAAGACCCCGACGGGCAGCGAGGGCGGCGTCTTGCGCGTGACCCGTTCGGAAGGCGTGACCGGTGAAGTCAACGGTGGCGTCTACCAGGCCATCACGCTGCAGGGCGGCCAGACCTATGCCCTGAGCGGCGTGTTCAAGGACAACGGCAGCGCCAACACCTGGGCCGAAATCTATCTGCTCGACAAGGAGCCGGTGCAGGGCAAGGACATCGTCGACATGACGGGCAAGGTGGACTTCGCCACCGCCACCATCGGCGAGATCGAGACCCTGTTCAAGAGCTACGCCACCCAGGCCCTGGAGCCTCATCCGGGCCTGACCCAATGGTTGACGAGTGCCACGGCGCCGGAAATCTTCCAGTTGCCGGCGCGCCCCGCGGGCCTGAAGCTGGTCGAAGCCAGCAATGGCAATGCGCTCTCCTGGACAGCCAGCACGGACACCAAGGTCAGCGGCTACAACGTCTACCGTGCCAACGGCGCCAGCGGTAGCTACAGCAAGATTGCCGACAAGGTCGCCGCCACCAGCTACACGGACAGCACGGCGGTCCCTGGCACGACCTATTTCTATGTCGTGACCTCCCTCACCGCGGTCAACGAAAGCTATTACAGCGACGCCGCCAGCACCACCATCCAGCCGGTGCCCGTGCCGGCAACCATCCAGGCCGAAGCCTTCACCGCCATGAGCGGCGTCCAGCTGGAAAACTGCAGCGACACCGGCGGCGGCCAGGATGTCGGCCACTTCGATCCGGACGACTACATCGAGTACCAGATCAGCGTCGCCACGGCCGGCAACTTCAGCATCGACTACCGCCTGGCCACAGCCAACGGCAGCACCGGCTTCGAGGTCTGGGTGGACGGCGTCAAGGTGGTCAATGCGATGGAAGTGCCCAACACCGGCGGCTGGCAGACCTGGGTCACCAAGACCAGCGTGCCCTTCGCCATGACGGCTGGCAACCACACCCTGCGCCTGAAATCGGTCGGCAAGGAGTGGAATATCAACTGGCTGAGGGTGAACGCGCTGTAGTCAGTACGGCCTATCGCCCTCGATCGTCGTGCGGTGCAGGCGCCGCCGCAGATGGTCGGGGCAGCCAGCGGCCAGGTGCAGCACCGAGCGGTTGTCCCAGAAGACCATGTCGTGCGGCTGCCAGCAGTGGCGGTACTGGAGCTCGGGCCGGGCCGTGTGGCTGAACAGCTCGTCCAGCAAGGCGCGGCTCTCGCCCTCGGGCAGGCCGAGGATGCGGGTCGTGAAGTGCTCGCTGACGAAGAGGCCCAGGCGCCCCGTCTCCGGATGCGTGCGCACCACCGGCTGCACGGCGGGCCTCACCCGGGCGATCTGCTCATCACTGAGCTTGGGCCGCCAGGGGCTGCGTTCGCGCAGCTCCTCGTACTTGGCCAGATAGGAATGCTCGGCGCGGAGATGGCGCACACGTGCCTGAAGCTCGGGCGGAAGCCGGTCCCAGGCCGCGTGCTGGTCCGCAAACAGGGTGTCGCCGCCAACGCTGGGCAGCTCCTGCGCCAGCAGCATGGAGCCCAGGCTGGGTCTTTCCTTGTACGACAGGTCCGAGTGCCAGAAATGGCCGGCGTCACCCAGGCCCACTGGCTGGCCGTTCTCGACGATGTTGGAGACGATGAGGATCTCCGGATGGCCCTTCAAGTGAAACTGGTGCAGCACATGGATCTCCAGCGCGCCGAAGCGGCGGCTGAAGGCGATCTGCTGCTCGGGTGTGATGCGCTGGTAGCGGAAGACCAGCACATGGTGGTCCAGATGCGCCCGATGGATGCGGCGGAAGTCCTCGCCGCCCAGCGGCTGCCCCAGGTTCAGGCCCAGCACCTCGGCGGCGAAACTGTCGGGCAGCGGGCGGATGTCGATGCGGGTCGGAGTGTCGCCATTCATTATTCAGATCCTCGCCAGCCTCGGCTGCCACGGGCGGCGAATGATGGCGCATGCGCAGCGGCCCGCGGGTCGACAAGAAAGAACCCTTCGACCACCGGAGCGGATCGGAGGACTGAACGACGACTGGGCCGCCTGGCGGAGACGGTTGCGGGCGTCGGCGATTGAACCACCTGCCTACACTGCCAGCCGCGCAACCCCAGCGACACAGGAGAAGGCATGTTCAATCACATCATGGTGGGCAGCAACGACATCGAGCGCTCCAAGCAGTTCTACGACGCCGTGCTGGCCGTGCTCGGCGCGGGCCAGCCCGTCCGCAACGTCGCGGCCTCGGGCCATGTTCGCCTCTTCTATCGTCACAACGGCAGCACCCTGGCCATCAGTCAACCCATCAACGACGAGCCGGCCAGCTGCGCCAACGGCGGCACCATCGCCTTCAAATGCGATTCGCCCGAGCATGTGAAGCAGTGGCACGACGTCGCCGTCGCCCATGGCGGCACCTCCATCGAGGAGCCGCCGGGCCTGCGCTCTCACAGCCTTGGCAACTTCCACCTCGCCTATGTGCGCGACCCCGACGGCAACAAGCTCTGCGCCATCTACCGCGTGCCGGCCTGAGGTGGAAGCGCCACGTCCCGTCGGCTTCTGGGAAGCCCTGCGCTTCTGGCTCAAGCTCGGCTTCATCAGCTTCGGCGGGCCGGCCGGGCAGATCGCCCTCATGCATGCCGAGCTGGTCGAGCGGCGTCGCTGGATCAGCGAGCAGCGCTTCCTGCATGCGCTGAACTACTGCATGCTGCTGCCCGGGCCCGAGGCCCAGCAATTGGCGACCTATATCGGCTGGCTGATGCACCGGACCTGGGGCGGCATCGTTGCCGGCGGGCTGTTCGTGCTGCCCTCGCTGTTCATCCTCGTCGCGCTGTCCTGGATCTATCTGGCCTTCGGCAAGCTCAGCGTCGTGGCCGGCCTGTTCTATGGGCTCAAGCCCGCGGTGACGGCCCTGGTCGTGCACGCCGCCCACCGCATCGGCACGCGGGCGCTGAAGAATGGCTGGCTCTGGGGTATCGCCGCCGCTGCCTTCGTCGCCATCTTTGCGCTGGATGCACCCTTCCCCCTCATCGTGCTGGGCGCCGGCCTCATCGGCCACTTCGGCAGCAAGCGGGCGCCGCAGGTCTTCGTCCTCGGTGGTGGCCACGGCGCGGCCCAGAAGAGCTACGGCCCGGCGCTGATCGACGACGACACGCCCGCGCCGCCCCATGCCCGCTTCAGCCGCGGCCGGCTGGCACGGGTGCTTGCCATCGGCCTGGGCCTGTGGGCGGCCGCGATGGCCGGCCTGGTGCTGGCCCAGGGCTGGCAAGGCGCTCTCGCGCAGATGGGCTGGTTCTTCACCAAAGCCGCGCTGCTGACCTTTGGCGGCGCCTATGCCGTGCTGCCCTATGTCTACCAAGGCGCCGTCGAGCAGCACCAGTGGCTGAGCGGCGCGCAGATGATCGACGGACTGGCACTGGGCGAGACGACGCCGGGGCCGCTCATCATGGTGGTGGCCTTTGTCGGCTTTGTCGGCGGCTGGACCAGGCAGCTCTTCGGGCCCGATGCCCTCTTCCTCGCCGGCGCGGCCGCCGCCAGCGTCGTCACCTTCTTCACCTTTCTGCCGTCCTTCGTCTTCATCCTGGCCGGCGGGCCCGTCATCGAGTCCACCCACGGCAAGCTGCAGTTCACCGCGCCGCTGACGGCCATCACGGCCGCGGTCGTCGGCGTCATCCTGAACCTGGCGATGTTCTTCGCCTGGCATGTACTGTGGCCGCGAGGCTGGGGCGGGCGCTTCGATGGGGTGTCGGCGTTGATCACCGTCGGCGCCGGCATCGCGCTGTTCCGCTTCAAGCTCGGCGTGATGCCGCTACTGGGCCTGTGTGCTGCGCTGGGCTTGATCACGGCCGGGCTGTCGGGCCCTTGAAGACCAAGCGCCCGGCCATTCACTCGCCAACCAAATGGCCCGTCGCTGCCGCCCTGACGGCGGGCTTCGCACCAGCAGGCGCCGCGTCATCACCTTGGCGCCGGCGCTGGCCGCGAGAGAGGTCGGCTTGACAGTCCACGGCGACGTGTGGAACTCTGCCAGTCTGGCCTGATCGGGGGGGAACATGCTGTCACGCCGCAATTTCGGCGCCGCCATGGCGTCAACCTGGCTACTGCCCACCATGGCTCTGGCGGATTCACCGCCCGCCGTGCGTGATCTGCACATCACCGTCCTGTCGACCATGCTGGCCGAGCGAGGCCTCGGCGAATGGGGCTTCTCCGCGCTGGTCGAAAGTGGTGGTCGCAAGCTGCTGTTCGACACCGGTGCCCATGCCGATCTGGTACTGAAGAACGCCGAGGACCTGAAGGTGGACTTGGCGTCGGTTGAGGAACTGGTCCTCTCGCACAACCACTGGGACCATGTCGGCGGGCTGGTGACGCTGCGTACGACCCTGGCCCAGCGCAATCCGCGTGCACTGCAGGTCGCCCATGTCGGCGCTGGCATCTTCACGCCGCGCAGCGATGAAGGCAAAGATAGCAATGGCCTCAACAAATATCGCGCCGCCTATGAGGCAGCCGGTGGTCGGTTCGTCGTGCATGACCGACCTGATGCGCTTTGGCCTGGCGTCTGGCTTACCGGGCCCGTGCCGCGTCCCAACGAGGAGCGCAACTGGAGTGGGCATAGCGAACTGCTCGATGAGGCTGGCCGCCCCATCGGCGAGGACAATCTGCCGGAGGACTGCGCGCTGGTGTTTGACACGGTCAAAGGTCTCGTCATTCTGACTGGCTGCGGCCACGCCGGGGTGGTCAACATCAGCGAGTACGCGCGCACGCGGGTTCGCCAGGCGCCGATTGAAGCCTTGGTGGGCGGCCTGCATCTATTCGCCGCGAGCGACAAGGTCATCGACTGGACCGTGTCCAAGCTCAAGCCCATGCAGGTACGTCATCTGCTGGCCGCTCATTGCACAGGCATCGAGGCGACCTACAAGTTGCGCGCGGGCCTGGGGTTGGCCCGCGGCGCCGCCAACGTCGCAGCCATCGGCTCGGTGTATGACCTTGATGGCGGTGTGATGGCCGGGAAGCTGGCAGGCTGACGGGGCGACCGCACGCCTCCCGCCAAGCGTCGAACACAGATCGGCCGAGCCCTGAGCCCGGCCCGAGGCGCAAGCCGACAACTGTCGGCCGAAGCGGGGCGAGACCAGGCGGCGGGGCGGCCGGCCGCTTGGGTTGCGCGCTTGGAGCACCCCATCCAATGGGGTCGAACCCGAGAGGTCCCTAAAATAAGCATTACCAGTTTTCAGTGTTCTGCCCAGCGGCACCGGTCTGTCGGCGGCGCGGTACCGAGTTCCGAGGAATCCAGCATGCCGACCACCCTCCCCGTCTTGAACCAGAACGATGAAGCGCAGACCCTCCACAAACTGGCCACAGCGCTGACCAATGCGGCAAGCCTGGTCGATCGCTGGGCCAAGGAGCCCGGCTCCACCGATCTCGCGGTGATTCGCGCGCATCTGGCGAGAACCGCGGAAAAGCTCACCATCGCCCTTGACGCCCACCTGGAGTCCGATGCCAGCGCGAGCCCGCAAAAGCTGCGTTGGGTCATCGATGTTCTCGCCGACAAGGTCGAGCGTCTGACGCCCAGAAAGAACGCACTGTTCTTCGACCATCGCGCAGAAGTGGCGCGTGCACGGGAACAGGCGCTGACCGACTACGACGCAGCGCTTCAAGCCTTGCAGGAAGCAAGGAAGGCCCTCGCGAAGCACCCCGATTGCAATCGTGGCAGCAAGAAGGAATCGACGCCGCCGTGAGGGAGCCATCCACCTCGTCATGGATATCCACCAGGCGCTGCAAGCCGGCATCCAGGCCAACAAGGCGGCGAGATGCCCATTGAGATCGCCGGCAGGCACCGGTTGGCGTTCAACGTGAGTTCCTTGGACGCCGACCAAGCATGTCCGCTTTTGTGACAAATGTCTGATCAGGGAGACGTATCGCTCGATTCAGTGTCACGGCGCACGATCCGGCAAACGCGGAAAGCATCAAAAACTCTCGATAGTGATGACCACGCGCATGCTTTCCTGTCCCGTCGGCCCCGTCTGGCGAGCCCTCGTGCTCGCGGCAGCCCTGTACGGAATCGGCAGCGATGCCGCGACGCCTGCACCTGTATCGGTCGCTTACCCAGCGGCCAGCCCGATCGACGAACGTCGCGGTAACTACTATGTCGAGCTGCTCAAGCTTGCCATGGCCAAGGCGGACGGCAGCTTCGTGGCGGTTCCCTCGAACAATCCGAGCACCGCCAAGCGCGCCTTAATTCGCCTTGCTCGGCACGAAGGGGTCGACGTGTTTTGGGGACCGACGACTAGCCAACTCGAGCAGGATTTTCGTGCCGTGCGCATCCCGCTTGACAAAGGCATACTTGGGTGGCGCCTGTTGTTGATCAACCGCGATGACGCGAAGCGCTTTGCCAGCCTCGACTCGCTAGCGCAGTTGCAGACACTGCGCGCAGGATCGGCGGCTGAATGGTCAGATACGCAGGTGTTGCGCGACAACGGCCTGCAGGTGGTCACCGCTCAACAATACAGAAATCTGCTGGCCATGCTAGTGGCGCGCCGCTTCGATTACTTCCCACGCGGCATTGGTGAAATCGCCGACGAAGCGCGCCAGCATCCCGAGTTTGTCGTTGAGGCGCACCTTGCACTGCATTACCCTGTGTGCACCTATTTCTTCGTCGCTCAAGATAACGAACCTCTGGCAAAGCAGATCGAGAATGGGCTGCTTCGTGCGAAGGCTGATGGTTCATTCGACAAGCTCTTCGAGCGCTACTACGCCACAGCGCTGCATATGGCGGGCCTCGATCAGCGTCGTATCCTGCAAATGCGCAACACGGTCGAGCCACAAACCTGTTCTTTGTGAAGCCAGCAGCGCCATTCAGTTCGTAGGCATGTATCCGCCGACGAAAGATTGAGCCATCTGCCGATGTTGCCGTGAGCCTGCTAGAAACTGGACGCCCTTCCCGGAGCGGCCACATGATGGCGGCATAGCGCATTGTCGGCATCAGGCTCAGCGAGACCTCGGCAGCTACACCGCTCAGTCCCCTTTTTCGTAGTCAAACCCCTGCCCCTTGCCCTTGCTCCCGCTGGCGCTGAAGGTCAGTCCTAGGAAGAAGACTCGTCCCAGTTGCTGCCGCGCATACGACTGCTGCAAGACTGGTGTATCGAGCTGACGGTGGAACCTCTGACCGTTGAAGAGGTCCGACACGGTGGAGAAGATCGCGACTCCAGGCCCGAGCGAATGCCGATAGCCCATGTTGACCAGGTTGATTGCCGCGATCTGGCCTTGAGGGGTCAAGCGCTTGTCGGTTCGGCTGAAGCTCACCTGGGCTTGGTCAGTTGCGTCGGGTCGATAGTCCAGGCTCGCCTTGAGGTTGAGCCCGGCTGTGGACTTGAGGCCGGTGATTCCCAAGGACGTGGCGTCGATTTCGCTGTGGAACGCATTGCCGCTGACCCGGTAGGACCAGGCCGGGGCCAATGCGCCTTCCCGGTTGAACTCCACTCCGAACGCCCGAGTGACCGGCAGGTTCGCCAGCGTGCTGAGCGTGACGCCTGGGCTCACCAGTTGCGTCAGCGTGGTCAAGCTGTTGCGCGTGTGGCGGATGTAGGCCGTAGCCCCGTGGCCGTCACGAGGGTGCTCGATACGCCAACCTAACTCCAACGACTGGGTCTCCTGCGGCAGCAGTCCGGCGTTGCCGGCACGCAGGTTGTGCACATCCTGATGGTCCACAAAGGGATTCAGCGCCTCGGCGTCGGGCCGAGACAGGCGCTTGCCATACCCCATCGACCAGGTGGTCACGTCGATCGATCGCTCCATCCGCAGGCTGGGATAGAGGCCTGTGTAGCGGCGCTGACTGGGAGCCGCGCCATCCAAGGAATCGCCGCGTGCTGACGTCTGTTCTCCGCGCAGGCCGCCCTGCACCGACCAGTCGTTCCAGGCTGCCTGCAAGGAGGCGTACAGCGCCCGTATCGTCTGCTGATAGCGGTACCGATTGGTCAGGGCCGGGTCCAGCAGGGTCTGGCCAGAAGCCGGATCGACGGTGTCTCCCGAGTTGTCGAACCCGTTGTCGTCGCGCTCGAGCGCATAGCCCAGCTTGATGCTGCGTTCATCCGACCACCGATGGAGATAGTCCAACCCCAGCTCACGGGTCGCCAAGTCATGGTTGAGGTACAGGTGGTCGCGCTTTACAGGCCCCGCCGGTGACGTCGGCGTGTCCAGATACGCGTAGCGCTCACGCTCGCGATCGGTGCTTCGATGCAGCCAGGCTTCTATGGACTCGCCCCGGTCCTTGATCGACCGTTTGAAGCGCAAGCCCTGGTCCTCCGTCCGGCTCCACTCGTGTCCGTCGCTGTGCCGAGTCGAAGCCTCGAGAAGGCTGCCGTCGACCGCGCGCGTCGTGCTGAGCTGGTCAAAGAAGCGGTCGCCACTGCGCTGGCGCACGCTGACGTTGGCACTGACCGAATCCTGATCGCTTGCCCTCCAGTCTGCGTCAAGCTTGGCAGAGGGGATCAAGCGTCGCAGGTGCTCGTCCAGGCGCTGTTCGCTGGTTGTCGTCGCACCGCCCGTGTCGTCAAGACCGGAGGACTGCGATCTCACGGCACGCTGCCGGTCCTCCTCCCGCAGGCCTAGCGCGCCGGAGAGCTTGAGGCTCTCGCTGCCATAGCTTCCGGCCGCGCCGAGGACATAGCGGCTGCGGTTGCCCGCGCTCAATTGCAGGTTTCCGCTCGGTCCGGTCGGTGCCTTGCGGCGCGTGATGATGTTGATCACACCGCCGGTACCTGCCGAACGGAACTCGGGTGGCGGATTGGTCATGACCTCGATGCGTTCGACATCGCGCGCCGAGAGCTGCAGCAGCCCATCGCCCGCCTTGCTGCCGGATAGCTGAGCAGAGGGTTTTCCGTCGATCAGGATCGTGACGTTGGGGTCGCCACGCAAACTGGTGTTGCCGTCGGCATCGACGTCGATGGAAGGCAGCGAGTTCAGCAGGTCAGCCACTGACCCTGTGAGCGCCTGGACGTCGTTGGTCACGCGATAGATCTTGCGGTCGATCAGGCTCTGCACGGCCGCGACCTTGCCGCTGACCTTGACGGCTGGAAGTTCATCTGCCGCCTGGGTATTGGTCAGAGTAAAGCCTAGGCACAGGCAAACGAAGAAACGGTGGCGATTTAACGAGGGATTCACTGGTAGGGCAAAGCCAATCTAAATGATGGCCGCGAAGCGGTTGCTGGTGCGGGCAGCAGGATGTCCATGCCCAGTCATACCAATAGGTCAGCCCACTGGGCATTCCAACCTACATGGGGCACCGAATTCGGAGCCTCGGCAAGAAAAGGATGTAGTGAGCCGTCCTTCCTAGATTTGTGTCTGGCGCCCGCGAAAGCTTCAGTTCTTTCTTTCTGAGTTTTTCATTTTCTTCATTTCAAGGGAACAATCACGGTGACCGTCAGGCCTGTTAGCTTTGATTCATTTGTGAAGCCGAGCTGGATCTCCGCACCGATGCGACTGGCTACCGCCTGAACGATGGAGAGTCCCAGTCCCGAGCCGATCTGCTCGCTCCCCAGGGCGCGATAGAAGGGGTCAAACACCCGGCCCCGTTCAGACATCGCAATGCCAGGCCCACTGTCCTGAATTCGCAGAATGGCGTTACTTCCCGAGATACCCAGAGCCAGATCAACACGCCCTCCTTCAGGCGAGTATCGGATGGCGTTATCGACCAGGTTCCTGACCACAGTGATCATGTCGATTTCCGTGGCCCACACTAGCGCATCCTGCGCGCCTTCCACGCCAATATCTATGTGCTTGGCCTCGGCAAGAGGCATGAGGTCTTCCAGCACGCGTCGATAGATGGCCTGAATGGATACCGGCGACTGCGGTACCTCTGTGGTCGATTGCGCCCTGACCAACGTTAAGAGTTGATCCAACAGGCTGCGGCCACGCGCGATCCCTTGGCGCAGCACTGTCAACCGTTCGCGAGCCATGCTACACATGTCGGCACCAGCCAGCCGTTCTGCTTGCAGCGAGAGTGCGGTCAGCGGCGAGCGTAGCTCGTGTGCGGCATCCGCCACAAAGCGACGCTGCGACTCCATCGACTGACCCACGCGCGCGAGCAGCCGGTTGATCGCCACAGCGAACGGGCGCACTTCGAGAGGAAGGTCGCCCTCTTCGACGGGATGCAACTCCTGCTCTGCCCGACAGTCGATTTCTTTAGAAAGTGCCGCAATGGGCCGAAACATCTTTCGCACCAGATCTGAAACGATCAACAGGAGAACTGGCACGAGAATCAGGATTGGCATCATCGTGCGCAGCGCCCCTTTTCTGGCAATCTCATTGCGGAATCCCGACTCTTGAGCCACAGCAACGCGTTCGCCGCTAGCCGTAGTCCTGATCAACACTCGAAACGTCTCGCCACTAACGTGCACCGTTTGCAATCCGTCCGCCAAGGTCGCCGGGAGGGGGAGCAGCCCCCCTTCGTCCACACCTATCGAAGAAGTGCGGACCTCACCCAAGCGCTGGACGATCACGCGCGATTCTTCATCGGTCTCCGTGGGACGGGTATCGGTGGCCGGCGAGGCCGGCGACAGGCGCTGACGATCCATGAGCTGCGCCACCTGGCGCAGTACATCGTCCTGCAGTTCGTGGGCCTCATCGAAGGCGGACAAGAACGAAAACGTGCCCGCCACCAAAGCCAACACCAGTATGGCCAGCGACAGCGTGAACGACAGCTTTAGCTGAACCGACTCGTTCAAGCGCCTTTGGAGACCATCCATCCAACCCCCCTGACGTTCTTGATGACCTCGCTGCCGAGCTTGCGCCGCAGCGCGTGGATCAGATATTCGACGGCATTGCTTTCGACCTCTTCCCCCCAGCCATAGATGCGATCCTCCAGCTCTGCCCGAGAAAGGATGGCACCCGGCCGAACGAGCAAGGATTGCAGTAGCGAGAACTCGCGGTTGGACAGTTGCAATTGGAGCCCATCGTTGACGCAAGCTGCTTTGGTGACCGGATCGAGCGTCACCACACCGTTGGTGAGCACGGGTGCTGCCGTGCCACCTTTGCGGCGCAGGACAGCCCGCATCCTGGCCAGCAGCTCCGCTATCTGAAAGGGCTTGGTCACGTAGTCGTCGGCCCCGCTATCCAGGCCTCGCAGACGGTCATCCAGGCCGTCGCGAGCCGTGATGATGAGCAGAGGAATCGGGTTATCGTTGGCGCGGATGCTGGTCAAGACGTCCAGCCCTTCCTTGCCGGGCAGACCCAGATCGAGCAGCACCAAGTCGTAGTGCTGGCAGCCCAGCGTCGTGAGCGCCGACTGTCCGTCCTTTACCCAATCGGCAGCGTAAGACGCATCCTTCAATGCGCCCTGGATCGCGTCACCGATCATGGGGTCGTCTTCGACCAGCAATACCCGCATTCCATCTCCAAGTCTGCTGATCGATCAGGCTTTGCCTTCGAGCGTATCGAAAACTTTCAGCAGTGCAGCCATCGCAGCCTTGCAGTCGGCTTGGTTCGGCGTTTCGGCACGGAGTGCCTCGAGCGACTTGTCGATGGCCTTGTCGAGTGCATGCCAGTCATCGGCTGCCCTTGGTTTCAAGCCAGCCTCGGCCGAGTCCCATGCGACTTCCAAGTCCTTGATGCGCGCCTTGGCAGCAGGCAGGTCGCCCTTACCAACGATAGCATTGACATCGGTGGCGATGCTGCGGAACGACGACAGGTCGCCCAGCTTGGAGGCAGCTTTGCCTTGCGAGGACGAGACTGTCTGGGTCGGTGCAGGGGATGCTGTTCCCGCGTTGTTCTGATCTGCTGATTTGGAACAACCGGCCGCGATGACCAAGAGCACAGCGGCCGTAATAGCGGCAACAGGGCGAGCGATCGAGCGCTGCATGAACATGTTTTCTCCTTTTTTGGAGCCAAGAGGGTTATTCGAAGAGCTGGGCTGAGCGGCGTCCATTCATGCCGATCTGCGCGACGGCCACCAGGATGACGATCACAGTGAGGAACAAGGCGCTTGTCCACATGGCTCCCATGCCAAGGCCGCCGTAGGTCTTTGCCTGCGTCAGCAAGTCGCCCAGTGCGGCGCCGAAAGGACGAGTCAGGATGTAGGCGATCCAGAAGGTCAGCACCGCGTTGCCGCCCATACGCCATGCGGCATAGGTGATGCCAATCAGCACACCGAACGCCACCGCGCCCCAGGTAAATCCCAAGCCCAATGCCTCGGTCGCCAAATCGCCAGCAGCCGTGCCCAGCGCAAACGTGCAGAGGATGGCAGCCCAATAGAACAGCTCCCGGCTGCGAGTCACGATGTCGTGAATGGACAGGGAGCGTTCGACCAGATACCAGACAAAGAAGATCGCGGCGAGCGCAAAGGCGAACGCCGAGGTGCTGATGTACAAGCTGACGCCAAGGCCATCGGTCAGCAGATCGGTGATCTGGGTTCCGACCACGCTGACAAGTACTACCGTTAGCCAGTAAATCCAAGGGGTATAGCGGCGGGTACGCATCTGCATGAACATGGCTGCTGCCAGTAGAGCCGCCATGGCGGTTCGAGTCACGGCTTGACCCAAACCAGCGTTGACCGCCAGGAAATCGGCCCCCGTCTCGCCCACCGTGGTCGACATGATCTTGATGATCCAGAACGACAGCGCGACTTCCGGGACTTTATTGAGCCAATCCGTAGCGCGTCTCGTTGGCAAACTGCTCATAGAGTTCCTGTCCAGAGGTGAAATGGATTGCCAGCAGTTTGAACATCGTGCCTTAGCCGGCTCATAGGTTCACTTACGAATCCATCCGCGGGCGATCAACCCGCCGAAAAGCCGGCGATGAATTTCGGTGGCAGCTTGATAACTAGGAACCACATACCATCGCGCTCCATGCCACGTCAGCAAGCCACAGATTGCAGCGACGGCGAAGGCTCCGAGCATGTCGAATGGGAAGTGCACCCCCAGGTAGATGCGCGCCCAGGCGATGGGAACGCCCAACAAAGACATAGCCACGCCTGTGATTCGCAGGCCTGGCTGCACCCAAAGGCTGAAGGCAACCGCCCACCACAGTGTCAGGTGATCGCTCGGAAACGAAGAGTCGGCAGCATGAGACACGAGGGTATGACCTAGGCCGATCATGAATGGCCGCGGATGCCACCAGACCAGTCCGATGGCTTGGTTGATGAGAAGACCCAGCAACCCTGACGCGGTTGCGATGAGCATGGCCTTGCGGGTGCCTTCGCCGCCACGCAGCCAGCCAATACCAATCAAGAGCGGCACCGCCCAGATGATCTGTTCCGCAAAGAAGAGGGCCAACGCTAGAGCCGAGGCGCTCGGGTGCTCCGGTGCGTTGAGCCAGGAAAAAAGTGCTTGGTTGATCAATTCCATGAGGTATCCGCGTTGGATCGCCTCACAGAAGAACGATCCAGCCATGCAGTGTGCAAATCAGTCCCGTTTGTCGCGGTTGTCATCGTGATCCGCCTTGTCCTCGGAGAATGAGATGACAGTCCCCTTGTCGGCATCGACTCTGACATCGAACACCTTAGCCCCGCTGACAACCTCCACGTCAAAGACCCAACCTTGCTTCGAATTCTCGTACTCGGCGCGCGACGCCTTGCCATTGGCGTGCTGCTCGGCAACGGTGACTGCCTGGGTGAGCGAAATCTTGGCCTGGCTGATTGCAAGCGCGTCGTTTTCGATACTGCCCTTGGCGGCATAAGCAACCGCGCCAGTTCCTGCGATGGCAACAACCAGGAGGGAGAGTTTGGTGTAGCGGTACATGCTGCTTCTCCAAAGCGTGCAGGGATTTGCACGGCAGGGAAGCTACGCAGGCAGACTTAGCTCATACCGAGGTCAGGCCTGCCTTGGCCGAATGGACGACGAGATTCAATGTTTAACGGCCCTGTCACCGATCCTTAGGAACATCCGACGTTTCCTCAAGGAGCCTCACGAATGTCCGTCGTTCATGCACGAACTGCCTTAGCCATCGCCGCGGCCCAAGCTCTCACGCTCAACCCGGCGTTTGCCGACGATACGGCTGCGGGCAAGGTCGACGCGCTGCAGACCGTGGTCATTGAGGCTCAACGGTCCACCAAGGAGGTTGCCCGTGCTGCCCAGCGTGAGGCACCGAATCTTGTGAATCTCATGACCGCCGAGGACATCAAGAAACTTCCCGATGTGAGCGTCGGCGAAGCGCTCGGCCGCATCCCTGGCGTCTCCCTTGAGTACGACACTGGCGAGGGTCGCTACATCAATATCCGCGGCATCGACTCCGACCTGAACAGCACCACCTTTGGCGGCCTGCGCCTGCCCCCGTCCAACAACGCCTCGCCGCAGACAGGGGGGCGCGCCGTCGCGATGGACGCCATTCCAAACGGTCTGGTCGGCGCGATCACGGTCACCAAGACCAACTTGCCCGAACAGGACGCAGAGGCCATCGGTGGCACGGTGGAAATCACGCCGAAGACGGCACCCCTGAATGGCCGACCGTTTCTTGAGGGCCACATAGGTTCGGGCTTCGAACCGCAGCGCCGCACCAACATCAAGGACTTGTCGTTCACGGCAGGCCGGCGCTTCGGCTTTGACAATGGGTCGGCCAACTCCGGGCCCTTCTCCATCGTTGCCACGGCCGCCTACTATGAAGATCAACGCGGCATCAATGACGTCGAGCCTGCGTTCATCGACAGCGCCCCCTATGCTTCACCCTCGCTGGCGTCAGCGGGCTGGGACCAACGCTGGTATCAGTATCACCGTAGCCGTCACGGCCTGGGGCTTGATCTGGGATACCAACCCGATAGCAACAACCGGTACTACGTGCGTGGCTTCGACGCCGGCTACACCGAGTCCGTGCATCGGCAGCGACTGACCGTGACCCCAGACGGCGCGCCTGCTGCCGTGGCCGGAGGTTTCGTCGACGGCCTGAGCGCCAACGGCTTCGACAAGACTCTGCGCGACGAAAAGGAAAAGATCGACAACCAGGTTTATGTTGCCGGTGGCAGCAACAAGTGGGATGGCCACACCCTGGACTACCGCGTCGCCTATACCCGCGGCAGCTATGACAAGCTCTTCGATTACAACTCTGACTTCAACTACACGCCGAGCGCGGGCAACACGCAGACGATCAATGGCGTCGTCATCACGTCGCCCACCATCAACTACAACTTCAACGGGCGCGGCTCCACACCCTTGTTCACGGTCTCCGGCGCGGACTACCTGAACCCGGCCAACTACAGCTTGGCGAGTTTCAACAACAGCACCGAGACCATCCGTGACCACGAAACCTCAGCGGCGTTGAACTACGAGTTCCCCGTGCGTTGGGCCGACGGTGAGGAAGAAGGTGTCAAGGTGGGCGTTTCAGCGCGTGACCGCGTCCGCACCTTGGTCAATCCCCACTTTCGCCTGCCCGACAGCAAGCTCGGCCTGCCTCTGACCAGCGCCATATCGGGCGACAACATCACGTTCTACGGCGGCCAGTATCAAAATCTGCCGCAAATCAATATCGGTCAATTGCAGTCGATGTACGGCTCGCAACTGGTTGCGTCGCCCAAGGACATCAGCAACACCATGCTGGCCTACGCCGATGATCGCGAGAAGGTCACAGCGGCCTATGGCCAATACAGATGGGAGCGCGGCCCCCTTGCATTGCTTGGCGGCCTGCGCGTGGAACACACGGCCGGCCACTACACCGGCAATGCCAAAGTCACTGCGGCCGACGGAACCACGACGTTCCAGCAGTTGACAAACGACCACGCGTATACCGACCTTTTCCCATCGCTGCAGAGCCGCTACAAGCTCGATGAACGCAGCCAGATCCGAGCGGTGTATTCAACCGCGATCGGGCGCCCGGGCTTCCCGCAAGTCACGCCGAGCCTGCAGATCGACGTTGGCTCCAACTCGGTGATCTCGGGCAATCCGAACTTGAAGCCCATCAAGTCGAACGCGTTCGACCTCTCGTTCGAGCACTACCTGCCGAACGCGGGCATTCTGGCGATCGGTCTGTTCGACAAGGAACTCCAGAACTACATCGTCACCAATCAAACCTCTCAGACCTTTCCCAACCAAGGACTGTTCCCCGGGCTGGTCGGCAACGTGCACATCAACACGTTTTCCAATGCCAGCCATTCCTACGCTCGCGGCCTCGAGTTCAACTATGAGCAGCGCTTCACCCAATTGCCCGGAATCTGGGGCGGCTTGGGCGGCAGCGTCAACTACACATTCGTGGATTCGCATTTCGAGATCCGCCCGGGTGAATCCAGTTCGCTGCCCTCGACCTCGCGCCATACCGCGAACGCCGCCCTGTTCTACGAGCGTGATGGCTTGAACCTGCGGCTCGCTGGCTACTATGTGGCGCCTAATTTGTGGGCCGTGGGTGGCGATGCGGGGACCGACGTCTGGAATCTGCGAGGCCTGACCGTGGACTTCGGCAGCTCTTATGCCATCGAGAAGCACGCGTCCGTCTACTTCAATGTGAAGAACCTGACGAACACGCCGTTGAAGTTCTACGAGGGGAAGAACACGCCGCAACGCACCATCCAGCGCGAGTACTACGGCGCGACCTATCAGATTGGTCTGAACATTGACTACTGAGCGAGCCCGAATCTCGCTGGTTTCTTCCGCTAAACGCTGTCACTGACTCTTTCCGGAATGACGCGCATGAACTTCCGCATCTCCATGACCGCCGCCCTGCTGGCGTGCTCATTGACAGCCGCTGTTGCGGCTGAACCGCATTACCAGTTGACCGACCGTATCCACCTGGGTGGCATCGGACGCTGGGACTACGTCTATCTCGACGCCGACGCACGGCGTCTGTATGTTTCCCACGGCACGCAGGTCGACGTCGTCGACACGGGCTCCAACAGCCTGGTGGGGACGATTGCGGACACGCCCGGGGTGCACGGCATCGTCACGGCCCCCGACCTCGGCCTCGGCTTCGCGAGCAACGGCAAGGATGACAGCGTGACGGTGTTCGACCTCGCTTCGTTGCAGACCAAGGCGAAGATCCCGGTCGGCAAGAGTCCGGACGCGATGACTTACGTTCCTGCCTTGAAGCGACTTGTGGTGTTCAACGGCCACTCCAAGGACCTGAGCGTCATCGACGCCGCGTCGCTTCAGGTGGTCCGTCAAGTCGCAGTAGGTGGCAAGCCGGAATTCTCGGCCCTCGGCGCGGGCGGCTTGGTGTATTTCAACATCGAGGACACGGCAGAACTCGCCACGTTCGACCCCAAGACACTGAAGGTCGTCCAACGCGTGAAGCTGGCCGGCTGTGAAGAGCCCACCGGCTTGGCCTTGGACGAGAAGTCCAACGTCTACTCGGTGTGCGCAAACCGCGTGATGAAGATCACGTCGCCCAGGCTCAAGCCCCTGGCGACGGTGGCCATCGGCGGCGGGTCCGACGGCGTGGTTTGGGCCGCAGGCCATGCCTACAGCGCCAACGGGGCCGACGGCAACCTCACCGTGGTGGGATCGCCGCGCGCTGGCAAGTGGGCAGCCATAGGCAATGTAGCGACCGAGTTCGGTGCGCGGACGATCGCCCACGACCCTGTCACCGGACGCCTGTACCTGCCCACGGCCGACTTTGAAACCGGCACCGGTGACAGCGAGAAGCGCAAGACGGTGCCCGACACTTTTCGGGTACTGGTCTTGTCACCACGGCAATGAACTCGAGGCGATGACGGCAATGTTGATCGTTTGCAACTCCAGTTGCGCAGAGGGTGCGGACGCGTTGTAGGCCGTTGGTGACCGACTGATCGCGCAATCGAAAGAACTCGCCTGGCTTTCGATTTGAAAACCGCGCTCGTTCCTGCCGCCGTCATCGTGTTGTTCAGCGCCCTGGTGCGGGCACGCCCCTAAGGTCCGCGGTCATTTAAGGGCACGCCGAATGGCAACTGACGGCCGCCACCGGCGTTCAGATGGCGAACGGTGCATGACGCTGACGCGCCCGCAACGCCCGTCTGCACCGCCCTTGAGGCGGGCAGGTCCGCCGCCAGCAACGATTCAATCGTCTCGACCGCAGCGCAGAAGGGCCTGCGCCGCTGCAACCCGCAATTCCAGCGCCACTGCCTCGTCGTTCAACACCTGCTGCAGGAAGCGCTTCGGATCCACGTCCTCACCCGAGGACTGCGCCAGCGTCGCAGCCGCTGGACCCCCAGGCTGCAACTGGCACAGCACGACCTCGAAGGCCGCGGGCTTGATGCTCTGCAGCCGCGCCAGCAGATCAGCCTGGCCTTCGACACCCGGCGGGATGTCCAGCCACGGCGTGTCGGCAAACACCGGTGCGAGATCGGGCGCGACAAAGGCTGACCAGTTCCCCGTGGATGCCTGCTCCGCGGGCACCAGGGCCGCGCTTGCCGGTGGGCTCAGCCGCAGCCGTGTCGCCGGCGCGAGCCCCGCCAGATAGCATGACTTCAACCCGGCCAGGAATTCCGCGCCACGCGCTGCACCGACCGGCTGCTGCAACGAGAACCACAGCTGCAACCCGTCGCTGCCCGACACAGCAATCGCCGGCGCCGGCAACTCGAAGTCCAGCTGCACGCCGCGCCAGACCTGGCCCAGCAGCGCCCAGTCGGCCGGCCCGGTGAGCTCCATGACCAGGCTGCGCACCTGGTCCGAAGCGTCGATCAGGCAGCCGCCGTTCTCTGGCGACGGCAGCAGATACAGGCGGTGCAATTCGGACTGCAGACGGTTCATGGCCGGCGAATCTACCGCAAGCCACCCCTCGGCCTACAACCGCGCGCCGACCTGGGACTCGACGGCCTTCCAGCTCAAAGGCGCGGAAGCCTGGGTGTCGGCCAACGTGTCGCAGCAGATCCTCTTGCAACTCCAGGCGCGGCCTGGCGTGGAGAACTCGACCAACCAGCGCGTGACCTACACCGACCCGCTCACCCCTGGCACCAGACCAACTTCCAGTTCGGCTGGCGCATCAACGTGAGGCTGACCTACAGGCTCTGAACCGCCTGCATCGCCCGGCACGCCGCGGACTTTGAGCGCTTTCGCATCACCCCTTGCAGCTCAAGCACCGGTGGTGCGTCGCACGGCGGCGAAATACCAGGCGTCGGGCAGGCAGCGCAGCAGCCGCATCCAGGCCGTGAAACGGCGCGGGAAGTTCATCTCGAAACGCCCCTTCGCCCAGCCGTCCAGGATGTGGCGGGCCGCCTCGTCCGGCGTGATCAGGGCCGGCATGGGGAACTCGTTGCCCGCCGTCAGCGGCGTGTCGACGAAGCCCGGGTTGACGATGGACACGCCCAGCCCGAGGGGCCGCAGGTCGAGATAGAGGTTCTCGGCCAGGTTGTTGAGGGCCGCCTTGGTGGGGCCATAGGCCAGCGACAGCGGCAGGCCGCGGTAGGCCGCCACGCTGCCCACCAGGCAGACATGGCCGCGGCGGGCCGCGAGCAGGGCCGGCAGCATGGCGTCCAGCAGGTACAAGGCGCCCAGGTAGTTGACCTGCAGATGCCGCTGCATCTCGGCGCTGTCGAAGGCGGTGGCGCGCAGCGGCCGGTAGTGGCCGGCGCTGTACATCACCAGCGCGGGCGCGCCCTGGGCCAGCTGCAGCACCTGCGCGACCGCCGCGGCCACGGCTTCGGGCCGGGTCGCGTCCAGCGGCAGGGCCACGCAGCCCTCATGCTCGCTCGCGAAGGCCTCGAGCGCCGCGGCATCCCGGGCCGAGACGATGACCCTCGCGCCGCGCCGCCACAGCGCCGCGGCCGTCGCGCGGCCTATGCCCGTCGAAGCGCCGATAACCCAGGCCCAGCGGTCTTGCCAGTCGTGCAGCGGTGGGTTCAGCGGCATGGGCTCAGTCCTTGGTGATGACCAGGGTCACGTCGCCCAGGTGCAGGCCGAACTTGCTCATGGCCGAGCGGTTCAGCACGGTGCGCTCGTCGAGCAGGAACATCCAGTCGTCCAGGGCCACGTTCCAGACGCGTCCGTCCACCGGCAGGGCCAGGGTGTAGTTCCAACGCAGGGCATTGCCGGCGCTCGCGCCGTCGGCCGTGCCGACGACGTCGTCCGCCATGCCGCTGTAGCGGCCCTGGCCCAGCGCCTTGAGCCGCCACACGCGGCGCTGTGTGCTGCCGTCGCTGTACTGAAAATGCTCATCCAGCACGCCGCTGTCGCCTTCCCAGCGACCGCTCATCCTCACGCTGAAGCGCTTGACGACACGGCCGGCGCGGTCGGTGAACATGCCCTTGGCGGTGAGCTCGCCGTTGAAAAAGCTGCGCAGGTCCAGCGCCGGCTTCTCGCTGGCGTAGTCCTGCACCTGGGGGCCGGCGCAGCCTCCCAGGGCCACGGCGAGGGTCGTAGCCAGCAAACATCGACGAGTGATGGAGTTCATCCGCGGTCCTTCCAACTCGGATTCAGGCCCTCGGCCCGCCACAGCAGCGCGGCCGCCGCCAGCTTCAGCAGGCAGGGCAGGCCGCCGTAGGCCCAGGCCAGGGCCTGCAGGCCCGAGGCATCGGCGCCCCCGCTGCGGTAGCCGAGGGCCGCCAGCAGCGGCAGGGCCAGGCCGGCGGCCAGGGCGAGGTTGAGCTTGGTGGCGCAGGTCCACCAGCCGATGAAGACGCCCTCGTCGCGCTGGCCGGCGCCAGCGCGATGGATGACGCCGGTCAGCAGCGCGCCGGGCAGCGCCAGATCGGCCCCCAGGGACAGCCCGCTGCACAGGCAGATGGCGGCGAAGGCGGCGCCGTCGCCCGCACCCAACAGCGGCGTGGCGGCAAAAGCGAGCACGCTGGCCAGCATGCCGGCTCGCCAAACTGGCGCCAGGCCCCAGCGGCCGGCAGCCCTCACCCACAGCGGTAGGCCGAGCACGGCCGCGCCGAAATAGGCCAGCAGCAGCGACGCCTGCCAGTGCGGCAGCTGCAGCCGGTCGGCAATGAAGAAGGGCAGCAGCGTGGCCGGGATGGCATTGGCAATGCCGTTCAGTATGAAGACAGCCAGCAACTGGCGGAAGGCGGTGTGACGCCACGGCGAGTTGGCGCTTGACGGCGGTGCCGGCTCGGCGCCCGTAGCCGCGACTGCACCCAGCCGGCCCAGGCCGGCCAGACCCACCGCCAGCAGCAGGGCCAGCGCCAGGCTGGTGGCCGGCCAGCCGAGCAGGGTTGGCAGTACGCTGGCCAGCAGCACGCCGGTCAGCGTGCCGGCCTCGCGCCAGCCCGTCACGCGGGCGCGCCACTCGGGCCCGCCACCCCAGCGCGCGCCCCAGCTCTGGTGGACGATGCTGACGCCGCTGTAGGCCAGGGTGCAAAGCAGCAGCGCGGCGACGAGCCAGGCCAGCAGGGCCCGGGCCTGCGCGGAGGGCGGCGACCACAGCGCGGCGAAGGCGATGGCCAAGACCGCACTGCCGCCAGCCGCCGCACGCCAGGCGCGGCCGCGCCGGAACAGCGCATCGGCCGCGCGTCCCAGCGCCGGGTCGATGAAAGCGTCGAGCAAGCGCACGGCCAGCATGACCAGGCCGATGCTGGCCAGCGGCATGCCGAACACCGAGGCGTAGTGATAGGGCAGCTGCACATAGAGGGGCAGCGAGACGAAGGCCAGCGGCACGCCCAGTGCCGCATAGCCCACCCCGCGGCGCCAGCCGAGGGCGGCGCGCGGTGCGGCGAGGGTTGAGGCCGGCATGGCGGCAATGGCTCAGCGCGCCAGGCCGAGCAGGGACTCGCGCAGGGCCGGCGCCGAGGACTGGCGGGCCAGCCAAATGCCGAAGAACAGGCGCGCGTATTCGGCATCCACCACCTGGGCCGTGAGCCTGCCGTTGTGGAAGAAGCTCACGTCACCCTGGCCATCGTGCAGGCCCAGCAGGCGGTCGTTGGCAACGACATCGGGAAAGGCCTTGGTCATCAGCGCCAGCCAGCGCTTGGCCGCGGCCTCGTCGAAGCTGCCGACACGGCGCATCTCGGCCACCGAGCGTTCGGCGATGGCCTGGCCTTCCAGGCGGCGGTCATAGACCAGCTCGAGGGCGAAGGGGTGGCGGGCATAGTCCTCGGCGACGAAGCCGGGCGTCGTCCACAGGCGGGCCTCGTAGACGCGCAGGCCGAAGAAGCGCAGCACGCCCCGGCCCTGCAGGCGTGCCTCGGGCAGGCTGGCGCGCAGTTCGGCGGGGATGGGGGTGTCGGCGATGGCTTGGAGCATGGTGCAAGGATGCAGGGTGGCGACCGCCGCCAGTTGAACCCAGGGGCGGCGGCTGATCATGGGCCGGGCTTCCTCAGCGTGAACTGCACGACGTCGGTGTTGCCGGTATCGAAGGCGGCCTCGCAGTAGGCCAGATAGAAGGCCCAGATGCGCTGGAAGCGGCGGTCGAAGCCCTGCCCCTGCACGGCGTCGAGCTTCTCGACGAAGGCATCGCGCCAGCGCCTCAGCGTCTCGGCGTAGTCGCGCCCGAAGGCCAGGCGGTTCTCGACGATGAAGCCGGCTCGGCGCGCCTGCGCCTCGAAGGCCGAGGGGCTGGGCAGCAGGCCGCCAGGGAAGATGTATTGCTGAATGAAGTCCGTCGAGCGCAGATAGCGCGGGAACAGGTCGTCGCGGATGGTGATGCTCTGGATGCAGGCACGGCCCCCGGGCTTGAGGCAGGCGCTCAGCGTGCTGAAGTAGCCCGCCCAGTACTCGTGGCCGACGGCCTCGAACATCTCGATGGAGACGATGGCGTCGAAGGGCTCGGCGGCATGCTGGGCCGGCAGATCGCGGTAGTCCTGGTAGCGCAGCTGCACGCTGTCCTGCAGGCCCGCGTCGCGCAGGCGCCGCTCGGCCCAGCTCAGCTGCTCGGCGGACAGCGTCACGCCCTTCACCCGGGCGCCGAACTCACGTGCGGCCAGCTCGGCCAGGCCGCCCCAGCCGCAGCCGATCTCCAGCACGCGCGAGCCGGGCTCGACACGCGCCTCGCGCAGCGCACGGCGGTATTTGGCGTCCTGGGCCTGCTGCAGGTCGGCGCCGCGGGCATCGCGACCTTCGAACCAGGCGGAGCTGTAGCTCATGCCCGGGTCCAGCCAGAGGCGGTAGAAGTCGTTGCCCAGGTCGTAGTGGGCGTGGATGTTGCGGGCGCTACCGGCGCGCGAATTGCGCCTTAGCAGATGACGCAGCCGGTAGGCCAGGCGGCCCCACCAGCGGCCGTAGATCAGGCCCTCGATGTGCTCGCGGTTGGCCAGGCACAGGCGCAGCAACTGGCTGAGGTCCGGGCTGTCCCAGTCACCGGCGATGAAGCTCTCGGCAAAGCCGATGTCGCCGGACTTCAGCGTGCGCTCGAACATCGCCCAGTCGTGCAGGTGCAGCACGGCACGCGGCTCCGCGGCGGCGGCGGCGCGGTCGGGCAAGCGCAGCACGGTGCCATCGGGCAGGCGCAGTTCCAGCTGGCCCACGGGCAGGCGTTCCAGCAGGCGCAGCAACCGGCGGGCTGCGGCCGGTGGCTGGACCGGGCGCGCCAGGGTGGTGGTGGAAATGGGGGGAGGGTTCATGCTCATCGGCTCACGAAGTGCTGGGGCGCTGGCGGTTTGGCAAAGAAGGGCACGCGCTTGATCCACAGCCGCAGCGCCTGCCAGTGGATGCGCAGCACCACGCCCAGCGTCATCAGCGGCATGCCGAAAAAGGCGCGGCGCATGCTGACGATCGTCAGCGGCAGCAGGGCGCCGCCTTGGCTGGTCTGCAGCAGCGGGCCCTCGGCGTCATGCAGGTCCACCCGTGCCAGAGCATGCGCGGGCCGGCCATCGGCTGCCGACAGGCGCTCGAAGCGGAAACGGTATTCGCCGTCCACGCTGCAGAAGGGCGAGACATGGAAGACCTTGCGCGCCGCGCTCTCGCTACCCCAGGCCAGCTCGGGCCCGACCAGCAGATAAGCGTGACGTTCGCCGAAGGTGTTATTGACCTCGGCCAGCACCGCCGCCAGAGAGCCGTCGGCGCGGTGGGCGTACCAGAAGCTGACGGGCTTGAAGACATGGCCGAGCACGCGCGGATAGGTCTGCAGCCAGACCTCACCATCGGCATCGGTGATGCCCTCCTGCGCCAGCAGCTGCTCGAACCAGGCCAGTGCGTCTTCGCCGCCAGTGCCATGGTCGCGGTCGTGGAAACTCAGCCAGCCCCAGCGGTTGCGCCGCAGCGCCGCACTGGGCTGCTCGCGCAGGCTGCGCAGCGGCAGCAGCAGGAAATAGCTGGCGTAGCTGAACTCGTTCGCCACCGGCCGCAGGCGCCGGTGCCAGACCTTGCCGAAACCCATCGCGGGCTGGTTCACGCGGCGCTCCTCTCGGGCATCCAGCTGCCCAGCGCCTGCAGCACGCCGTCTGCCGCCGCGTAGCCGGCCTTCAGCCCGTCCTCATGGAAGCCATAGCCGCACCAGGCGCCGCAGAACCAGGTTCGCTGCCGCCCCTGCAGCTCGGCTATGCGGCCCTGGGCCTGCAGCGCGGCCAGGTCGAAGACCGGGTGGCTGTACTCGATGCGGCGATGCACCAGCTCGTCGCGGATGGGCCGCGCCGGATTGAGGGACACGATGACCGGCCGCTGCCAAGGCAGGGGCTGGAGGCGGTTGAGCAGATAGTGCAGGCAGACCTGGGCCTGCTCGGTGCCGACATCGCTGGCGCGCTCGTAGTTCCAGGCGGCCCAGGCGGCGCGGCGCTGGGGCAGCACCTCGGCGTCGCTGTGCAGGACCGCGAGGTTGGGCTGGTAGCGGATGGCGCCGAGCACGGCGCGCTCGGCCTCGCTCGCGCCGCCGCCCAGCAGGGCCAGGGCTTGGTCGCTGTGGCAGGCCAGCACGACGGCGTCGAAGGCCTCCCAGCCCCGGGCCGACAGCAGCCTTACCTGGCTGCCCGAGCGCTGTAGGCCCAGCACGGGGGAGTTCAGCCGCGCATCCTGGAGCCGCGACACGATGCGGCCCACGTAGTCGCGCGAGCCGCCGCGCACCGTCATCCATTGCGGCCGGTCGCTGACCTGGATCAGGCCATGGTTGTGGCAGAAGCGCAGCAGCGTGGCGATGGGGAAGCGCAGCATCTGCTCGGTGGGACAGGACCAGATGCAACCGATCATGGGCAACAGATAGTGCTCGCGGAAGCCCGTGCCAAAGCCGTGCCAGTCCAGAAACTCCGCGACCGAACCCTGCAGCGCCTGCGCGTCATCCGCCTCGGCCAACCGGGTTGCCAGGCGGTTGAAGCGCAGGATCTCCTTCAGCAGGTGCCAGAAGCTGGGTCTCAACAGGTTGCGGCGCTGGGCGAAGACGCTGCCCAGCGAGCTGCCGCTCCACTCCAGGCCCGACGCCTGGACGGAAAAGGACATGTCCGAGTCGACGGAGGCCACGCCAAGTTCGGCGAACAGCTGGATCAGCTGCGGATAGGTACGGCGGTTGAACACCAGAAAGCCGGTGTCCACGCCATGCTCGATGCCGTCAAGGCTGAGGTCCACGGTGTTCGCATGGCCGCCGAAATGGCTACCCGCCTCGAACAGGCTGACCCGGAGCTCGCCCGCCGCCGCCGTCAGCCGCCATGCGGCTGCCGACCCTGCGATACCCGATCCGATGACGGCAATGCGCTGCATGATGGCCCCTGAAATGAACTGCGCAGAGCAAACATTGAACTGCACAGTTCAAACAATAACTCATCAGTCTATTTTTTGCACTATAGGGTTTTTACAACAACCTGGCCGGTCTAGAATACGCCGCATGGGAGCCCGTCCGTCGATCCGAGATCAGCTGCAGCGCGTGCGACAGGACGCCATCGTCGGCGCCGTCAACCGCCTGCTGGCCACCAAGGGCTATGACGCGATGACAGTGGACGAGGTGGCCGCCGAAGCGGGCCTGGCCAAGGCCAGTCTGTACAAGTTCTTCACGTCCAAGGAGGAGCTGGCCGGTGCCGCCATGGTGGGCGCCCTGGACCGCGCCCTGGCCTTCGTCGACGAGTTGCGCGGCGGCGCCGAGGCGGGTGCGGCCATCGGCCGGCCGGTTCCGGCCATAGCTCAGCTCAAGGCCGTGGCGCGCTGGGCCATGCAGACCCAGCTCGAGGGCGAGATGCCGACGCTGCCGGCGCACAACTCCAGCCTGAGCGCTTCGCTGCAGTCCAACGATGCCTATATGGACCGCCTGCTGGCCCTCAGCAACCGGCTCAGCATCTGGATCATCGAGGCCCAGACCGGTGGCCAGCTCAACCCGACACTGCCGCCCGAACTGGTGCTCTACACGCTATTCGCGCGCGCCTGCGATCCGGTCGTCGCCCTGCTGAAGGATTCGGGCCAGTACAGCCACGAGCAGATCCTGGACTGGGTCACCTCCACCACCTTCGACGGGCTGGCACTGAGGTGAACACCCGCCAACGATGACGAGCGGCACCGGGGCCCGGCACGGGCACACTGGGTGACCCATGACACGCCGCCTCGCCGCCCTCACCGTCGCCCTCCTCGCCGCCCTGGGCCTGGCCACCTGCGGTGTCGTGAGTCGCATCTCCGACGGCCATCTCGACATCGAGCAGGCGGAGCTGCAGGCGCGCGTCGCGCCGCGCTTCCCGACCCATCACTGCAAGCTCGTCATCGCCTGCCTGGACCTGTCCAACCCCGTCGTCGTGCTGACCGAGGGCGAGGACCGCATCGGCCTGACCGTCGACGCCAAGGTCAGCCTGGCTGGCCAGGAGAGGTCGGGCCGCGTGGGCTTCTCGGGGCGGCCACGCTACGTGCCCGCCGACGGCCAGCTCTTTCTCGACGACCTGCAGATCACCACGCTGGAGCTGGCCGGCCTGCGCGAGGACTATGCCGAGATCGTCAAGAAGCGCGGCCCCGGCGTCATCAACGCCCAGCTGCAGTCCCATCCCGTCTACACCATAGACACCGGCACGACCAAGGGCGCGCTGGCGAAGCTGACCGTGCGCGACGTGAAGGTCGTCAACGGCAAGCTGAGGATCAGCTTCGTCGGGTCAGGCGCGTAGGGCCTCCGGCAGGAAACAGCGCGCAACTTGTGCCCGCTTCGCGTTAGCAGGCGGCCGACAGACGCCGGCTTCGAAGCATCGCGATACAACCGCTGCCGGGCGGCCCTGGCCCGTGATGCAGACTGGTTCGATGACCCTGCACATCGACGACAACCAGCCCACACTGAGCTCTGAACAAACCCTGACCGGCTGGCGCCGCGAGTTCTGCGTCGAGCTGCTCGGCGACGGCCATGCGCGGGTCTTTCTGCGCGCCGTGGAGGCTGCCTCCCTGAAGGCCACCGAACTCCAGCGCGGCGTGCTCTTCCACCGCGTGAGCTCCAGCTTCAACGACCTGAGCGGCTGCGCTGCGGCGGCGCGCGATCCGCTGGAGCGGCTCGCCAGCACGGCGGCAAGGCAGCAGCCCAGCAAGGACAACCTGTTTGCCGCGGTGACCTATGACCGAAATGCCTGGGAGGGCGTTGTCAGCGCGGTGGAGAACTGGCAGCGGCGGTTGCCGGTGGCGAAGTCGCCTGCGCTTCGGCCCAGGGCTTGAAGGCGGGCTGGAGCTTGTCGATGCCGCGCCGATAGAGCGCGATCACGAAGTTCCAGCAACCCCGTACGTAATCCACGTACTGATCGCCCCGCCGCCCGGGCTGCGTCATGGCCACGCGCCGCTTCAGCACCGTGCACGCAATCACCCAGCGCGACCACCGGTTCTTCGACTGGTCGGGCATTCCTTCCACTCACATCCGCCCCACGTTTATCACTGACTGGCTGGTGTATGTGCTTTCAGTCAGTGTGGAATTTGGCGACCGACCGCGGCCGAGATGACATCCCAGCCGGCATGTGCAGTTGATCCCACCAAGAATCAACTTGCACCATCAGTGATTGCCACGGCCTCTACTTCAACGGCGAGGCCGTAGTGCAGTTCTGCGACGCCAGCAACTGCCCGTGCGGGTCGATGAGAACCAAGCCACTGCGCGTAGACGCGGTTGAATTCCGGCCAAGTCGCCATGTCGGTGATGTACACCCTGACCTGGACCAGGTCATCGGGGGTCAGGCCCATTCCTTCTAGGCAGGCCTGCAGGTTGCCGAGAACCTGCCGGGCTTGCGTTTCGAAGGGCGCGTTGGTCAGCGGTGTTCCGTCATGGCTGATGGGCAGCATGCCTGAAATGAATGCCATGCCCGCCGCCGAGCAGACATGGGAATAGTGTCCGCCGGGCGGCGCGATGGCATCGCTGTTGGTGAGCTTGATGCGCGCAGGGACGTCAGGGTTCATGGCTGTCCGATCTCATGCAGAAACCAGCTTGGCGAAACGGTGCAAGTCCACATTGCCGCCGCTGATGAGCACGCCCACCCGTTTTCCTTTCAACCCGGCCTTGCGTTGACGGGCCGCCGCAAAGCCCAGGCAGCCGGTTGGCTCGACGAAGGTCTTCATGCGGGTGGCGAAGAAGCCCATGCAATCGACCAGTTCGGCATCAGTTGCGGTCAGGATGTCGGTCACGTCGCGCCGGATGATCGCGAAGGTGAGTTCGCCCAGATGCTGGGTCTGCGCCCCGTCGGCCAGGGTCTGCGGTGTGTCGATGTGCACGATGCGGCCCTCGCGCAGCGAGCGTTGCCCGTCGTTACCGGCCTCCGGTTCGACACCGTAGACGGCGCACTGCGGCGCCAGCGCGCGCGCGGCCAGCAGGCTGCCCGAGAGCAGGCCGCCGCCACCCAAGCAGACGAAGAGCGCGTCCAACGGGCCAGCCTCCTGCAGCAGTTCCAGCGCGGCGGTGCCCTGGCCGGCGATCACGTCGGGGTGGTCATAGGGCGGCACCAGCGTCAGGCCGTGGCGCTCGGCGAGGTCGCGCCCGATCTGCTCGCGGTCCTCGGTGTAGCGGTCGTAGAACACCACCTGACCGCCGTAGCCCTGAGTGGCCGCCACCTTTGACGCAGGAGCGTCCTTCGGCATCACGATGGTGGCCGGGATGCCTAGGATGCGCGCCGACAGCGCAATGGCCTGAGCATGGTTGCCCGACGAGAACGCAACCACGCCAGCCTTGCGTTGCTCGGGACTGAACCGGGACAGGGCGTTAAAGGCGCCGCGGAACTTGAAAGCGCCCATGCGCTGGTAGTTCTCGCACTTGAAGAAGACCTGGGCGCCGAACTCGTCGTCCACCGTCCGCGAGGTCAGGACTGGCGTCTTGTGCGCATGGCCGGCGATGCGCCCTGCGGCAGCGATCACATCGTCGTAGGTGGGAAGTTGAATCATGGAAGTCCTTTCAGGAGTGCAAGCGCTGTGCGTGGCGTCACTTCGCGTCGCTGTACACGGTGGCGCGCGAGACGCCCAGATGCGCCGCGATGGTGTCCATGGCGCGCCTCACCTCCAGCAGCCCCGCCGCCTTCAGTTCACGCATCAACTGGCGACGGTCCTCGGACTTCAGTGAGCGTGGCGTGGCCGCCAGGCGAGCTGCGAAGTCGTCGATGCGCGCGCGGATGCCTTCGGCGCCCGCGGGGTCGAGCGACTCTTTGACTGGCGTGGCGCTGTCGATGGCGGTGAACTTGCTCAGGGCGCTCTGAAAGCCATGGAACAAGGTCAAGTCCACGTTCATGCACAGGGCCGCAACATAGCGCCCGGCGGAATCCTTGATGCCGACCGAGGTGCTCTTGACCTGCCGTCCGTCTGCGAAACGGTTTGGATAGTTGGCAATGACCTGCGCGAATTTCGGATCCATGATGCGAGCCAGCCCTAGCTCCGTGGCCGGGTCGCCGACCTGGCGCCCGGACAGGTTGTTGTGCACGGCCAGCACCGCGTGGCTGGGGTCGCGCAGGTCGTGCACGACCACCTCCGTGAATGGGGCGAAGGTCTGGGCAAGACCCTCAGCGATCTGCTGGACCTGGGCCAGCAGATGCTCGTGTTCGGAAGTCTTCTTTGCCATGGGGACAGTTTGATTGCATCTAGACTATTTGTCAAACAATAGACAAACTGTCGATAAGACAATCAAGCGTCCGTCGACCATGCAACACGAAGCCCTGATCGAACTCCTGGAAGCGCACAGCGCCCGCTACCGCGTGGTCGAGCACTCGGCGGAGGGCCGATCAGATCGGGTGACGCATATTCGTGGCAGCTCACCTGGCCAGGGGGCGAAGGCCATGCTGTGCAAGAGCAGCGGTGGTCACGGCGGGCTTGCACTGCTGGTGCTCTCCGGTGACAGGAAACTCGACTTCAGGAAGGTTGCTGTGGCGCTTGGGATCAAGAAGGCGACTCTGGCTTCGCCGGATGAGGCAATGGCCGCCACTGGCAACGTGATTGGTGCCATACCGCCCTTTGCGGATCCTGGCATTGCCGCTGGGCCCTTGCACGGGCCGCATCGCGTAGGCCTTGCCATCCACCTTCAGCGCGACGAGCGGGCGGCCCGCGTCGGGGATGTCGACCTTCCCGATCTCCAACTCGACGGGCGAGCGGGACGCGATCGCCTTCTCCAATTCCTTGCTGATACCGGAGGTGGCGAAGAAGGGGCCGCAGAGGCCGTTGCGGCCCACGAACGACACGCTTTGATAGCCCAAGCCGTCCGAGAACGGCTTAGGCCGCTCGGCATAGCTCCGTTGCTTGTCGTAGATGACCCCTTTGTGGATGGTCGTCTGCATGCCAGCCTTTCAGTTCGATTGGGCCGAGGCCGCCAGGCCCCGGGCGGACAACCTAGCGAGGTTGGGCTTTGGAGCGCGGCGGCCGGATCCTCCATCTCGCGGCGCCGGCTCGCAGGGTTGCCCCCAGGCCAGAGCCTCGATGTCGGCCGCCCGCAGGCCCTTGGGCTCCATCCGCCAGACGCGGCGGATCGCCCAGGCCAGCAGGGCGATGCCCGCCGCGATGGGCAGCGGGCTCATCGCTGCGCCATCCAGCCGTCGCTGCCTTTGACCAGGCGGATCGATGCTGGCGGCGCCTTCACCGTCTTGCCGCCTCGGCTGACCTCGACCTCCACGTCGCAGCGGTAGGCCTTCTCGCCGTCTTCCTTGCAACCGAGCTTGTGGGCCGAAACGACCTCCACGCGCGATTGGGCGGTCATCTGGCGGACCATGTCGGCGGCCGGCCCGCTGCCGGCGGCCAGGTCCTCCACCTGGGCCTCGGAGCGCTTCTGGTCGGCTAGAAGCGCCTCTTTGATGTCGCCGTCCGACGGCGCCCCGGAGCACCCGGCGAGCGCGAAGGCGCTGGCGAGCGAGGCCAATGGGGCGATTCTTTTCATCGTGGGTTCCTCCTGGGGTTGGATGGGTTGGGCAGGCGATGGTGCGGGGCTCAACGCGAAGCGATGCGGACGGCGCCGCCAGGGCCGGAGAACTCGGCGCGGGCCTCGCCGCCAAGGCGGCGGTCGGGATCGCGGAGCAGGCGCCCGCGCTTCCACCGGCAGGCCAACGCGCGGCCGGGGAAGCGCGCGCCATGCGACGAGAGATGCTCGACCAGCTCGGAGTCGCCTTGCAGGGCCGCGAACTCGATCAGGGCCATGCCGCCGGACGAGCGCGCGAAGCAGCCGGCGACCTGATTCCAGCGTTGGATGGGCGCGCCGCTGCCCGGGGCCTTGAGGGCAAAGCGCAAAACCGGGTCGAATTCCAATGCGGCCTCGTCGAAAACCTTCTTGGCATTGAGAGCCCCGGCCTTGGTCAAGGCCGCGGGGTCCAACAGGATCGGCTGCAGCGGCATGTCTCGGTCGATGCCGTTGCGGATCAACAGGTCGATCACTTCGAGCCTGTCGGCCGCCTGCGAAGTCGCGGCCATGACAAGCAGGGCTCCAGCGTTCGGAGCGTCTCCTGGAACTTTGGCGCCCTTGGCGAAGAGCTTGCGGACGGCCTTCGGGCTCGCGCCGTTTTGGATGGCGCAGTCGAGGTCGGCGCAGCGGTCGGCCGCCTTGGACGGGTCCACCGCGTCGGCGATCCGGTCGAGCTTGGCGTTGGCCTCGCCCACGCCCGCCTTGACCTCAGCCACATCGGATCGAAGTGACAGCAGCTCTTCTTGAAAGCTTCGCACCGCGGGGAACTGGCTGGCGGCTAGGCCCCCGGCGCTCGCCTTGGCCACCGACGCGAAGCCCACGACGGAGACGACGCACAGCATGGCGAAGCCGAACTGCCAGCCGCCGCGCCGCCACAGCGGCTCGTGGCTGGGGGCCGGCCCGAAGAAGCGGGCTTGGGCCTTGGCGGCCAGGCTCGGCACGACGGCGGCGGCCAGCATCGCCGCGGCGAGCATGGCCGTGCAGGAGTAGATGATCCTTGGCAGAAGCCAGAGCTTGGGGGCCATGAAGTCCAAGGCCCCGACCGCGAAGCAGGAGAACGCGATCAGGTTGTTGACGACGACCAAGTGGCCCTTGATGAACTCATAGAGGCCGGCGAACGCATGCGCCGGAGCCGTTGTCGTCGTGGTCGCGTCTGCCATCGTTTCGTCCTCCGCTGAACGGTTGGCGGAAGCCCTCCTTCCGCCAACCAACCCATCACAGGTGGAAGTGGCCGGTGGAGCGGGGGTTGCAGCCGCAGATTTGGCGGAAGCCCGACTTGTCGAAGCCGATCACCGTCGCTTGCGCTTGGATGCCGTTCTCTTCGAGGAACGAGGTTTTCACAACCCGGACCAACTGCTCGCGCTTGTCCACGTCCGTCGTCTCGAGGAGTTGCTCGCCAGGGCCGACGGGGAAATGCGAATGCAACAGCGAAACGCCGAAGCGATCTTCGCGGCCGTGCCTGAGCAGCACTTGGCGGATTTCTTCGAGGCAAGGGCCGTCGGCGTCTCCGATGGGCTCCATGTCGGCGATGTGGCTCAGCGAGTTCCACTGCATAGCGTTGACGACGACCGGGCTGGCGGCCGATTGGGCATGGCTCATGGTTGCTTCCTTGATCCCCTGGGTTGCCCGCGCCGCCGGTCGGGGGAAATGGCGGCGCGGTGATTGGCGCGCTCGGCGCCCAACGCGCAGTCAACCTATACGGTTGATATTCAACTTTGCACATCAATGCCGCAAGCTTGCGCAGCGCCGCCATGTTCGTCAGCGGAAGCCTCGTCGTCTTGAATCCGCGCGCCATCCCCGCGCGTGGAAACACAGGGGTCGGGCCTTGCCCGAGAGTCAGGCGGCGAGCGCCTGCGCAGTCTGGCCCGGCGTCAGCCCGCAAGAGAACTTGAAGCCGCGCGACAGGCGCGCCTGGTCGGCATAGCCCGCGCCGATCGCGAGGCCCTTCGCAGCAGGCGCTCGGCGCGCCGGGCTGAAACGCAAAGCCAACTCCATAGGTTGATAGCCAACCATATGCATGAGCGCTGATCCGGCGCGCTCCACCGGACCGAGGGGGCAGGCAAGGCCTGGCGCTTCATCCGCCGACCATCGGCTCGATGGGCAGGCAGGCCAGCGAGCCCGGCTTGCCGAAGCGGCGCGCGTAATAGGCGTGCCCTGGCTTGGCGACATCGATGGGCTCCAAGGCCCTGCCGCTGGGGAGTTCGATCAGCTCGACGTGGACGCTGGCCCCGCGATCCTCGAAGGCCTTCACGCGGACGAGCTGCTCGCTCGCGTGGCATTTCGGAGGCTTGGGCGGCCGTGCCGCGGGCTCGCCGGCCGCCGGCGCGGCCGAGCTGGCCAGCAGCAGCGCGGCGAGCCAAGCGATGGGGTCCAAGCGGCGGCGTTCCATGCGGGCATGCTCGGCGCCGAGAGCCGCCGCGTCTTGAATCCACGCGCCAGCGCCGCGCGTGGAAACGCCGGGGAGTGGCTTGGTCAGGCGGCGAGCATCCGGGCGATCTGCCCGGGGGTCAGGCCGCTGGCGGCCTTGAACGCGCGGGCCATGTGCGCTTGGTCGGCGAACCCCGCGAGCGAGGCCACTTGCCCCAGGCTGCCCTCCCCGGCCTGGATCAAGCGCAGGGCGACGGTCTGCCGACAGGCCATGCGCAGCTCCGTCAAGGTCAAGCCTTCGGCCGCGATCTGCCGCTGGAGCGTCCGCGCGCTGGCTCCAAGGGAGGCCGCCAGGGTCCGCAGGTCCATGTCGCCATCCGCCTCCAGCAGCCGGGCGACCTCGGCCGAGGCCTGCCGCTCGGCTCCGAGGTAGCGGGCGGCCCGCCAGCCGGAGATCATCCAGTCCTCGGGCGGCCGGGACGCCTTGGCGGACAGATCGCGGCCGATCCAGCCGATGACCGACAGGGTTCCGGCCGCGCACAGCTCGTCGTCCTTCGCGACGCTCGACGGCATGCGCCGCGCGCCGCCCTCATGCACTTCGGTCCGCACCCCCAGCGGCACCGACTGGTTGTAGAGGTTGTAGAGCCTGACCACGGCCTCGCGCGAGCGCGCCGCCCGGATGGACTGCACCGCCGGGTTGAGGTCCGTTTGGAGCCACTCGTAGACGGCGCGGGCGACCGTGTCCTCGCTCCAACCCTGCGAGCGCCGCTCCGCGGCCGCCCGCCGGTATTCGATGTGGGCGACGTGCCCCGAGACCGCCGCCTTGATCGCCAAGGCGAAGCGGCCCTTTGGGTCGCCCCGAGAGCGGTCCCGCATGGCCGAGACGACGGTGTGATATGCCAGCCCCTGATCCGACATGTGCGCCCTTGTGTTTTATCGATCGCGCGCCGCGAATCTTCCATCCCCGCGCCCCAAGGCGCTTTGAATCCGCGCGCCAAAACCGCAAGGGATATCCCTGCCCCGGCGCGCCGGGACAGCCGCGGGCAAGCCAGGCCGGCGGCAGCTCGTTTGCCCGCTTTGGATTGGAGAGCCCGCCGCGATGCGCCCATTATCAACCTGTAGGGTTGATATGCAACCCGCCAAGTCCTTCCGCTTGAAAAGGCTGCACTCGACCATTCGGGTTGACAGGAGCCAGGCATGCAAGACGATGCAAGAAAGCGCCTGGCGTCTCGCATCGGAGCCCGGATTGCCCGCGCGCGGGCGAACGCCGGCCTGACGCAGGATGACGCGGCCGAGAGGCTGGAGATTGGCAAGGAAGCGGTGTCGCGCATGGAGCGCGGCGTCGCGATGCCGACGATCGATCGGCTCTACGAGCTCGCGGAGCTCTACGGCTGCCGGGTGGACGAGCTGCTGCTCGAATCGAGCCGGCGCGACGCCGACCTCGGCGCGGCAATCGCCCACAAGCTATCCGGCCTGTCCCAGGCCGACCGGGAAATGCTCGCCTCGCTCATAGAGCAGCTCAGCGAGCACATGCGCAAGCGCAGAGGCAAGCAGGCCTTCTAAGAGGCTGCGAAGGCAAGGGCTAGCGCATCCTCATCGCTTCCAGGCCTGGCCCGTGGCGTTGTCGAACCACTGCTCGAGGTCTTCCCGAGGCCCCATGGTGGAGCGAAAGCGGGTGTAGGGGCCATGGTTGTCTTGCAGCCAGCCATAGAAGCTCGAAAACGAGTCCTTCTCCCCGTCGCTTGCCTGGGCTTGCCATGCATTCAACAAGCTTGGGAAGGCGGCTCGGGCCTCTTCCTTCGTGGCGGCGCTTTTCATGTCCGGAGCGCGATCTCAGATGGTCTCTGTGTGGCCGCGCGGTGAGCTGCCCCCGAGCTCTTCGGCTTCGGCCTCCGCATGCCGCCGATTGGCCTGCCGGCGGAAGGACTCCAGCATGTCGTCCATGCGCATCCAACGCACCTCGACGATGTCGCGCTGGCTGTCCACCGACTCCCAGAATTCGAACGCGTCGCCCTCGGCGTCGATGGCCGCGGCGAAGCAGTCGGAGATCGCGCCCTTGGCCAAGAAGTCCGCGAGGGACTGGAAGCGCGAGACGTTGAGCATCGAGGTGTTCTGGAACGTGTGCTTCTCGATCCACTCCCGCAGCTTGCCGAGGTGGTAGCGGACCGGCGCCTTCAAGCCGTCCCCAAGCTTTGTGAACGGGGGGCCATCGCCTACCTCGCGCATGGTCGAAAGCTGATCGGTCGTGGTCTGCAACATCTCGGCGGTTTGAGCCGGGGTCAACAGGAGCTCCCCCGTGCGGATGCAGAGCTCCTGGGCGATGGAGCCGGTAGGTGTTCGATTTTTGTCTTCCGTCCTGGGCGAAGCGCGGACGTACCGAAAGCAGCCGCCGTTCCTCGAAGTCCTTCAGCGTTCGCTGTACCGTTCGCTCGGAGACCAAGCACTTGGATGCGATTCGCTTCAGGGACGGCCAGCATTCGCCCACATCGTCGGCTGCGTCCGCGAGTGCCATCAGGATCATGGCAGTCCGCCTTGAACTGATCGACTCAGTCGCCTACATTACATGAGAGCATATGCTCTTATATTCAAAAAGGACGAAGATCATGAGCCGAGCCGAGTTTCTGATTAGCGGTGCGACTGGTCGCACCGGTAGCGCAGCAATCGACACACTGCTGCAAATGGGCAAGAGCGTCCGCGCCTATGTCCGCAATGACGATGAACGCGCAGATGTGCTGCGGGCGCGAGGCGTGGACATCGCTGTCGGCGACTTCACCGGTATCGACAAGATGCGCTCTGCCATGGAGGGCATCAAGGGCACGTATTTCCTGCACCCGATCGCCCCGGGGCATCCTGAGTGCCGCCGCTTACTGGGCTCAGGCCGCGAAGGAGGCTGGTGTTCGCTACATCGTCAACATGTCGCAGATCTCCGCGCGGCGCGATGCGGACAGTCATGCTGCCCAAGACCATTGGATTTCGGAGCAGGTCTTCGACTGGTCGGGCATTCCTTCCACTCACATCCGCCCCACGTTTTTCGCTGACTGGCTGGTGTACCCGCACTTCGCCAATGAAATTTGGCAGCGCAAGTCCGTCGAGTTCCCGTACGGTGAAGGTCGCCACGCCCCGATTGGCTCCAACGACCAGGGCCGCGTCATCGCATATCTGCTTGCCGCACCTGAGAAGCACGCAGGTAAGGTTTACAAGTTGCACGGCCCGGTGGAGATGAACCACTACGACATCGCCGAAATCATGTCGAAAGTGCTGGGAACGAAGATCACCTACAACCCGATTTCTATCCCTGAATTCAAGCGCCGCATGGAAGTGGACTACAAGTTCAACCCATTCTTGGTTCAGCACTTGGTCGAGGTCGCACAGGACTACCAGAACGGCATCTTTGCTGGCACGAACAACGCCATTGAGGAAATCACCGGCGAGCGAGCCATGACGGTGGAGGAGTTCATTTCCGCCAACCGTGTGGCTTACGTCTGAAGGATGAAGTGCTTCGCTAGACTCGCGCGTTGAACGTGGGGAGCCAGAGAGGAACGAGATATGCCGTCTGCATCACAGGCGATGACTGTCGATCAGTGCAACTGCTTCACCGTCCGCAAGGCGGCGCGGCAAGTCTCTCGCTTCTACGATGGGCACCTCCAATCAACAGGTCTTCGCATCACACAGTTTCTGATCCTGGCGACTGTGAAAGAGCTGGGCAGCCCCTCGGTCAACGAGCTGTCTGAGCGTTTGGACATCGAGCGCACTGCTACGGGAAAGATGGCGGCGGTTCTCCAGAGGGATGGACTGGTGTCAATGCTCCCTTCACCGATGGACGCGAGAAGTCGCATCGTCCAGCTGACCAAAGAAGGGCAGCGCCTGTTTCTGAAGGCGCTTCCCCTTTGGCAAGCGGCGCAGCGACAGTTCTCCGAGCTCAATGGCCAGGAGCGCGTCGATGTTGTGCGAGAGAACTTGAACAGCCTGGCCATCGACGAGTCAGTCGCAATCAACGAATAGCGTCGCTGCAATCAGCCTGCCGAGTGCCGGTAGCGCGCACTTCATGAAGTCATCTGGCGCGCGGATTGCGCAGGCCCTAGTCGAGTCCGCGGCCTTGGACGTTGGCTACGCAGACCCGACCGCATTCAGGAAATTCCTCCTTAGGGTCACGAGCCTCACGGCAGGCAAGTACACACGACGCCTGTATATAGCCGCCAGTTGATGCCTCCCCAGTCACCCAACGGTCATTCCATTTCTCGTAACAAGCTGTTGGTCGTTGGCTCCTTCCGAATGGGTAGTCAAGGCTCTATGGTTACCAGCAGTGGTAGTAGCGCGAAGCCGGCCCAAGGTAGGTCAGGAGCATTGCATCGATCAATCAAGACGCAGGACCTGGTCGTTTGCTAAAAGTCCTCATAGATGCAGCAAATCTGGCAAGGAACATACCAGCGATGGCCGCGCCTTCCTTACCTGCATGTTTTATGTCTACAGCTCAGCTTGCCGAGGAGCCGTCTATGAGTCAGCCAACCAATGTCGTACATATCCTGGGGGAGGCCATAGGCGACGAAGCTCCCATCGATCCGATATCCACGGACGGGCTGGTCAACCGCTGGCAGGGGTTCGTCGACCTCATCGCAGAGGCCGCCAAGTTGCCTTGCGTAATGATCAACCGCATCGACGGCAATGCACTCGAAGTTCAAGTTCTCAACACTGGTTCGTTGTACTACAACGCAGGCGATCGATTTGGTCTGGAGGTGACCAGTTACTGCCAGCAAGTCGTCGCCACAGGCTTACCGCTCACGGTTCACGAAGCAAGCCCTGAGACGCGGCGTCGAAATCCTGTGGCGGCCATCGGGCTTGTCGCCTATCTTGGCCTGCCACTTCGTTGGCCAACAGGCGAAGTCTTTGGAACCATCTGCGTACTCAACGACAGTCCTGGCGACCTGAGGCCTGCAGCGCGCGACATTGTCGAAACGCTGAGGGACTTCATTGAGCGCGATCTGGCCATGCTCGAGTTCAACCGAAAGCTGCGGGCAAGTGAATGGCAGGCTCGCGCGGCCGCGGCCGCG
>Ga0194137_10000219_pt1 | contig 40993 bp, 33 predicted proteins | sample TARM_MetaG_T3_14_FD_134025 | JGI IMG/M metagenome (GOLD analysis project Ga0194137, IMG submission 134025) | Freshwater microbial communities from Pennsylvania, USA, analyzing microbe dynamics in response to fracking - TARM_MetaG_T3_14 (version 2) | ecosystem: Environmental > Aquatic >... | reverse complement strand
TCGACCGGCTGGGCCTTCCCCGGCTCTCATGACCTCAAGCCCTCGAACCGCCCGGTGCGGACCCGCATGCCGGGTGGTGTGGGAGGGGCTCGGCCGACAATGGTCGCCCCTATCCCGATTGGGCGCGCCGAGCGGCCGTTATGCTGGCTCGCCATGGATGTGATCACGCTGCTGGCAGCGGTGCTCGTCAATGCGCTGCTGATGATGCTGGCCCTGGTCGTTAGCGTCGGCATCCGCGCGCGCAGCGGCCTGCAGGCCTGGCAGTTCACGCTGCTGGGCCAGGCCCTGGGCTTTGCCCTGCTGATCAGCGCCACCCAAGCCCTGCCGCCGCTGTTCGCCACTCTGGGCGTCATGTCCCTGAGCGCCTCGGCTTCGTGCATGCTGCTGACGGCGGGGCGCTTCCTCAGCCTGCCCGTCCCGCGCCTGGGCCTGCTGCTGCCGCCCCTGCTGCTGGGCCTGGTGCACGGCTTCATCTTCTACAACCAGAAGCTGGCCACCGGAGTCACCAATCTGGTCATCGGCGGGCAGGTCGTGTGGGCCAGCTGGCTGCTGCTGCATGGCGCCAACCGGGTGCGCTGGCGCCTGCTCTGCGGCTTTGCGGGCGCGGCCAACGGCCTGCTGGTGCTGGCGCGCGCCATGTTGGTGCTGGGCTGGCCCGAGATCTACCCGCGCTTCATTGCGCCGCATCCGCTGAACATCGCCTCGCTGATGCTGCTCAACGCCAGCCTGGTGCTGGGCACCATGGGTTTCCTGCTGGCCCACCGAGACGCGGCCGAGCAGGCCCTGGTGCGCCTGGCTTCTCTGGACCCGCTGACCGGCCTGCTGAACCGCCGTGAGTGGATGAGCCGGGCCGGCCGGGCCCTGGGCACGGCGGAGGACAGCGCCGTGCTGCTGATGCTGGACCTGGACCACTTCAAGCGCATCAATGACGAGCGCGGCCATCCGGTGGGCGACGAGGTGCTCAAGCTGGCCGGCGAGGTGCTGCGCGGCGAACTGCGCGCCAGCGACCTGGTCGGCCGTTACGGCGGCGAGGAGTTCTGCCTGTTGCTGCGGCACTGCGAGCCCGAGGCCTTCACCCGCCTGGACAGCCGCCTGCACCAGGCCCTGAGGCGGCGCTGCGAGGCAAGCCTGGGCTTCCCAGCCGAATTCAGCGCCGGTGCCGTGCGCGTGCGGGCCGGCGAAACCCTGGCAGCCGCGATCAAGCGGGCCGACGACCAGCTCTACCGGGCCAAGCACGCCGGCCGCGGCCAGACCTGCTGCGCCGACGGCGTCTTGTGAACCCGCCGGGCGCCCCCAGGTGGTGGGGCCTGCCTCGAGTCTGACATCATTCGGCCATGGTTCCCCATCTGATCACCGCCCTGAACGGCCCCATCAACGAGCTGGAGGCCCGCGTCCTGGAGTCCATGCCGGCGACGGAGCGCTGGTTCAGGCTGGAGTGGATGGAGCACACGCCGACCTTCTACGCCTCGGTGGACCTACGCAACGCCGGCTTCAAGCTGGCGCCGGTGGACACCAACCTCTTCCCCGGTGGCTTCAACCACCTGACGGCCCAGATGCTGCCCCAGGCCGTGCAGGCGGCCATGGCGGCCATCGAGAAGATCTGCCCCGAGGCGCGCAACCTCCTCGTCATCCCCGAGACCGGCGCGCGTTGCAGCTTCTACCTGGAGAGCCTGGCCACGCTGGCGCGCATCTTCACCCAGGCTGGCCTGAACGTGCGCTTCGGCACCCTGGACACCAGCGTCACCGAGCCGACCGAGCTGAAGATCGCCAACGGCGGCAGCATCACCGTCGAGCCTCTGGTGCGCAAGCGCGGCCGCCTGACTCTGAAAGGCTTTGACCCCTGCACCATCCTGCTCAACAACGACCTGTCCGCCGGCACGCCGCCGCAGCTGATGGGCCTGCACGAGCAATACCTGCTGCCGCCCCTGCACGCCGGCTGGAGCGTGAGGCGCAAGAGCCAGCATTTCCGCGCCTACGAGGAAGTGGCCAAGCGCTTCGGCAAGCTGCTGGGCATGGACCCCTGGCTGATCACGCCCATGTTCCAGAGCGTCGACCTGCACGGCAAGAAGGGCCTGGAGGCCCTGCAGACGGCCGCCGACGCCCAGCTGACCAAGGTGCGTCGCAAGTACAAGGAATACGGCATCAACGAGAAGCCCTTCGTCATCATCAAGAGTGACGTGGGCAGCTACGGCAAGGGCGTGATGACGGTGCGCGACGCCAAGGACATCGAGACGCTGGCTCGGGCTTTGCCCGAGAACCTCGGCCAGGAAGTCATCGTGCAGGAGGGCGTGCCCGCCCATGAGCGCGTGCACGAGGCCGTGGCCGAGCCGGTGGTCTACATGATGGACCGCTATGTCGTCGGCGGTTACTATCGCGTGCATGCCCACCGCGGCATCGACGAGAACCTCAACGCCCCCGGCGCCAGTTATGTGCCGCTGGCCTTCGCGGAGTCGCCCCACCTGCCCCGCCCGGGCGAGAAGCCCGGCGCCAGTGCGCCCAACCGCTTCTATATGTACGGCGTCATCGGCCGCCTGGCCATGTTGGCGGCCAGCTACGAGCTCGAGGCCACGGACCCGCAGGCGGAGGCCGAAGCGGCCTGATCGATACGCTGTCCCCCGACGGGCGTCAACCCTGGCTTGTGGGGTTTTGTTGCATCGCACAAATCCCAGAAAGCGGGCGCAGAATGCCCACTTTCGAACAAACGCCACCCAAAGCCGGTGGCAGTCGTGAAGTGCGTTCTTCCCATGCGGCCCCCAGCCGCTCGGCACTGGCGGGCCTGACCCTCGGGGCACTCGGAGTGGTCTACGGCGACATCGGCACCAGCCCGCTGTACGCCCTCAAAGAAGTCTTCCATGGCGGCCATGTCGGCACCACGCCCGAGAACATCCTCGGCGTGCTGTCGCTGCTGTTCTGGACCCTGACCGTCGTCGTTTCGATCAAGTATGTGCTGCTGATCCTGCGCGCCGACAACAACGGAGAAGGCGGCCTCATCGCCATGCTGGCCCTGGCCACCAATGCCGTGAACGACAGGCCGCCGCTGCGCCGCTCGCTGCTGCTCGTCGGCCTGTTCGGCACCGCCATCTTCTTCGGCGACGCCGTCATCACGCCGGCGATGACCGTGCTGGGCGCCGTCGAGGGCATCGACGTCTACGAGCCGCAGTACCACGACGCCATCGTGCCGCTGACCTTGATCGTCATGGTGGGCCTGTTCGCCGTGCAGCGCTTCGGCACCGGCGGCATCGGCAAGGCCTTCGGGCCGGTCATGCTGGCCTGGTTCCTGAGCATCGCCCTGCTCGGTTTGCCCTTCATCATCGACAACCCCAAAGTTCTGGCGGCGGTGAATCCGCTCCATGCGCTGGACTTCTGCCTGCACTACCGCTGGGTGGCCTTCGTGACCCTGGGGGCGGTCGTACTGGTCGTCACCGGTGGCGAGGCGCTCTACGCTGACCTCGGCCATTTCGGCAAGCAGCCCATCCGCATCGCCTGGTACGGCATCGCGATGCCGTCGCTGGTGCTGAACTATTTCGGCCAGGGTGCGATGCTGCTCAACAACCCGCGCGGCGTCGAGAACCCGTTCTTCCTGCTCGCGCCCTCCTGGGCCGAGGTGCCCCTGTTCCTGCTCGCGACCGCGGCAGCCATCGTGGCCTCGCAGGCCCTGATCACGGCCAGCTACTCCGTAGCCAAGCAGAGCATCCAGCTCGGCCTGCTGCCGCGCCTGCGCGTGCTGCACACCAGCGTGCGCGACACCGGCCAGATCTACGTCCCCTTCATCAACTGGATGCTGCTGCTGTTCGTGGTGGTCGCCGTCATCTTCTTCGGCTCGTCCGAAAAGATGGCCGGGGCCTACGGGGTGGCGGTCACGATGAACATGACCATCACCACCGTGCTGACCTTCTTCGTGGTCCGCTACGGCTGGCGGTACCCGTTGGCGCTGTGCCTGGCCGCGACCGGCGTGTTCTTCGTCATCGACGTGACCTTCCTGTCGTCCAACCTGCTGAAGATCGTGGCGGGCGGCTGGTTCCCGCTGGTGATCGGCCTGGGCGTCTTCACGCTGATGCTGACCTGGAAGCAGGGCCGCAAGCAGCTGTCCGACAAGCTGCGCGAAGACGCCATCGAGCTCAACGCCTTCCTCGACGCCGTCTTCATCAACCCGCCGACGCGCGTGGCCGGCACGGCCGTCTTCCTGTCGTCCGAGAAGGGCTCGACGCCCAACGCGCTGCTGCACAACCTCAAGCACAACAAGGTGCTGCACGAGCAGAACGTCTTCGTCACCGTCAAGCACCACGAGGTGCCCTGGATAGGCTTCGAGAAACGCTGCGAGGTCGAGGCCCTGGGCCATTGCTGCTGGCAGGTGGCCCTGCACTTCGGCTTCAAGAACGAGCCCGACGTGCCCGAGGCCCTGGCTCTCTTGAAGAAGCACGGCGTGCAGCTCGACGAGATGGAGACGAGCTATTTCCTCAGCCGCGACATCGTCATCCCGACCATAGGCTCGGGCATGGCCCTGTGGCGCGAGAAGCTCTTCGCCAGCATGCACCGCAACGCCGCTGCCGCGGCCGACTTCCTGCACCTGCCGACCAACCGCATCGTTGAGCTGGGCAGCAAGGTGGAGATCTGAGCGCCGCTCAGAAGCTCAGCCGCGCCCGGGCGTAGTAGTAGGCCCCGTTGAAGCCCACCGGCGACAGCACGTCGTAGGGGAAGTTGCCGAAGTAGCTGATGTCGGGGATGGAGCGCGTCGGATAGCGGTCGGTCGCGTTGACCGCGCCGATGCTGAGGTTGAGCGCCTTCGTCACCTGAGCCTGCGCCTCGAGGTCCAGCTGCCAGACGGCCGCGTAGGTCTGGGTGGGCACGAAGCCGTCGCCGAAATCGAACACCCGGGTCGTGCTGCCGTGCCGCGTCAGCCGGCCTTGCAGGCCCCAGATGCCGCCCTGCCAGTTCGCGCTGAGGATGTGGCGCTGGCGCGGCGAGGCGTTGGTGAGGGTGTTGATCTCCTCCAGCCCGACATTGCCGCCGCCGTTCACCGTCGTGCGGTTGAACGAGGCCGTCCAGCCCAGGCGCAGTTCGCCGTCCAGCGCGTGGCCGGTCCATTGGGTGACGAGGTCGGCGCCACGGGTGCGGGTGTCCAGCGCGTTGGTGAAGAAGTTGACGCCGTCGATGCCCGGCGTGCCGAACTTCGCCGCCAGCTCCGCCGCGAGGCCGTCGCGGCTGATGCGTTGCGACAGCGTGATGCGGTTCTTCACGCGGATGGCGTAGGCATCCAGCGTCGTCGACCACGCCTGGCTCGGCTGCCAGCTCAGCCCCAGGCTCGCATTGCGCGAGGTCTCGGCCTTCAGGTCCTGGGCCCCGAGGTAGCGGGCGATGGGGTTGTCCACCGGAAGCGTGCGCACCTGGCTGAGCGCGCCGCCGTCGCCGCGGTCTGTCACGGTGAAGGCGAAGCCCTGCTGGGCCAGCGACGGTGCGCGGAAGTTGCTCGACACGGCGCCGCGCAGGGCCAGGGTGTGGTCCAGCGCGAGGCGGGTGGAGAGCTTGGCCGTGGTGGCACTGCCGAAGTCGCTGTAGTGGTCCTGCCGCAGCGCCAGGTTGCCCTGCCAGTCGCGGGTCAGGTCGGCGCTGAGGTCGAGGTAGGCCCCGACGACGCGGCGCGTGCGCCGGGTCGCGTCGCCGGCCTGCAGGCCCGGGCCCGCCTGGGCGCCGGCGGGCGCGTCCACCGGGCCCACCTGGTAGGAGGCGGCATCGCCCGCGCCAGTGATGAAACCGTCCTCGCGCGCCTCCAGCCCCCAGGCCAGCGTCAGCTGGCGGGCCAGCGCCGCGACGGCCAGCTCGCGGCTCAGGTCCAGCTGCAGCGCGGTCAGCCGGCTGCCGAAGTCGCCCAGGTGGAACTCGCGTGGGCTGGCGGCGCCGAGCGAGGCGTTGAGCGTGTGGCGCACGCCGTAGTCGAAGTCGTTCTGGCCGCGGTTCAGCGACAGGTCCACGTCCCAGTCGGCCCAGCCCGTCTTCAGACCGGCCACCAGCTGCAGGTCGCGGTTGTCGCCCGTGGTCTGCGGCCGGTAGCCGGCGGGGTAGAGCGCCGGCACGTTGGCGCTGTCGTCCGGGTAGCGGAAGTAGGCCGCCCCCAGCGTGCGCCTTTCCTGCCAGGTGCCGAAGGCATAGGCGCGCGTGCCGGGCTGCACGTCCACTGCGCCGTTGAACCAGGCCTGCCACTGGTGGGTGGCCGGCTCGCCCGGCGCGTAGTTGCGCTGGCCGACGGTGGCGAGGTTGGCGGGGGTCTGGTCCTCCCAGGGCGGCAGCTCGTCGAAGCCGGCGCGGTTGGTGGGGTTGCGGTGCAGGGCCTCGACGCCGGCGCGCAGGAAGCCGCCGCGGCCCAGGGCCCAGCCCTGCGTCAGGCTGGCCGACTGGGTCTGGCCATCGGTCAGCGTCTGGCCGGTGGGCGCGAACTTGGTGTGGAAGGCGCCGGCCTCGGTCGTGAGTTCGCCACCGCTGGCGCGCTCTTCCAGGATGATGTTGACGACGCCGGCGATCGCGTCGGAGCCGTACTGCGCGCCCGCGCCGTCGCGCAGCACCTCGATGCGGGCCACGGCCGACAGCGGGATGGTGTTGAAGTCCACCGGGTTGGTGCCCTTGCCGGTCTTGGACTCCAGGTTCACCACTGCCGAGGTGTGGCGGCGCTTGCCGTTGACGAGCACCAACACCTGATCGGGCGACAGGCCGCGCAACTGGGCCGCGCGCACATGGTCGGCCCCGCCGGAATTGGACTGGCGCGGGAAGTTGAACGAGGGCAGCAGGGCCTGCAGCGCGGCGGCCAGGTTGCCGTCCGGGCCTGCTGCGCGCAGCAGCTCGTCGCGGCCGAGCACGTCCACCGGCACGGCGGTGTCGGCCAGGGTGCGGTCCTTGGCGCGGGTGCCCGTCACGAGGACGGCATCCAGCGCGCTGGGCGCGGCCTGGGCGAGGGCGGCGGTGGCGATGAGGGCCTGGGAGGCGGCGAGGGCGATGGCGCGGAGTCGGGGCATGCGAGGCGAAGGCAGACAGCTGCAAAGCCCGGCAGCCTAGGGCCAGCCGGGGGCGGCGCCTCAGACAAGTTGCGCATATCTACATACCGTCGCGCGCGCCGCTAGCATCGCCGGCTTTGCCACGCGCCTCACCCATGTCCCCAGCACCCCACGCCCCGCCCGAACGACGCCTCGGCGTACGCCATGCCGGCGCTTTGTGCGTGGGCATGGTGATAGGCGCCGGCATCTTCAAGACCTCGCCCCTGGCCGCCCAGGCCCTGGGCGACCCGACGCGGCTGCTGCTGGCCTGGGCGCTGGGCGGGGTGCTGTCCCTCGTTGGCGCGCTGTGTTTTGCCGAACTCGCCGCCGCTTTTCCCGACACGGGGGGCGACTACCACTTCCTGCGGCGAGCCTACGGCCACCGTCTCGGCTTTTTGTTCGCCTGGTCGCGCTTCGCCGTCATCCACACCGGGTCGATGGCGCTGCTCGGCTTCGTCTTCGGCGACTACCTGGCCCAGGTCCTGGACCTCAGCCCCTGGCTGGGCTCGCATGCCAGCGCCTTGCTGGCCGGTGCCCTCATCGCGGGCCTCACCGGCTTGAACCTGCTGGGGGTGCGCGTTGGCCTGGGCACTCAGCTGGGCCTGAGTGCGGCCGTGCTGCTGGGGCTGGTGCTGCTGGGCCTGGGTGCCGGCGCGCAGGTGCTGGCCGGCGTGCCGCCCGCCACGCAGCCCTCCGCCACGCCGGGCCAGGACTGGGGCCTCGCGCTGGTGTTCGTCTTCCTGGCCTACGGCGGCTGGAGCGACGCGGCGACGCTGTCCGCTGAGATGCGCGATCCCGAGCGCGGCATCCGGCGCGCGCTGCTGCTGGGCCTGGCCCTCGTGATGGCCCTCTACCTGCTGGCCAACTGGGCCTATCTGCGGGTGCTGGGCGTGGCTGGCCTGGCGGCCAGCGAGGCGCCGGCGGCCGCGTTGATGCGCATCGCCTTCGGCCGGGGCGCCGAGCTGCTGATAGTGGGCGTGGTCACCCTCACCGCGTTGTCGGTCATGAACGCGCTGCTCATCGCCGGCCCCCGCACGACCTATGCGGCGGCGCGCGACCTCGCCTCCGAATGGCGTCTCGCCCGCTGGAACCATGCCCGCGGCACGCCCACCGGGGCGGTGCTGGCGACGTCCGGCGTCGCGCTGGCCCTGGTCGCCTTCGGGGACATCACCCGGGGCGGCTTCTCGACGATGGTGGACTATCTGTCACCCGTCTACTGGTTCTTCATGACGCTGAGCGCCCTGGCCGTCATCGTGCTGCGCCATCGCGAGCCCGCGCAGCCGCGCCCGGTGCGCGTGCCGCTGTACCCGTGGCTGCCGCTGCTGTTCGCGGCCAGCAGTGCCTATGTGCTGTGGTCCAGTGTGGTCTATGTGAAGGCGGGCGCGGTGGTCGGCGTGGCGGTGCTGGCCGTCGGCGCGGCCCTGCTGTGGGGCCACGGACGGCGGCGTCAGCAGATATCGCGTTGATCGAGGGCCGTGCCGCGCACGTGCACCAGTTGCCCGCCGGTGATCGGCGTCCAGGCCTGGGCGTCGTCGCCCAGCGGCTCGGACGCGATCGCCCAGCCGCTGCGCTGAGGCTTGAGGTAGAGGCTGGGCGGCTTGCGGTCGCTGGCCCAGCGAATGGCCCAGAGCTGCTCGCCGTCCGACAGGGCTGCCGAGAAGCGCAGCGGCGCGGCCACGCCGCGCTCCTCCATCTCGTCGATGGTGTCGCGCAGCACCCGGCAGATCGCGTCCTCCACGCTGGCGCCGGCCCGCACATGCGCCATGATCAGCAGGAAGAGCAGCTCCGAGTCGGTGGAGCCGCGGCGCTCGTCGAAGAGCTCGTCGGGCAGCTGCGCCTCCAGCCGGCGGCGGACCCTTGCGAAGTCGCCCACCTGGCCGTTGTGGATGAAGAGGTAGCGGCCGAGATGGAAGGGGTGGCAGTTCAGCCGCGACACGCCGCCGCCCGTGGCTGCCCGCACATGGGCCATGAAGAGCCGGGAGCGGACGTTGGCGCACAGGGCAAGCAGGTTGTCGTCGCTCCAGGCGGGCATCACCTCGCGGTAGACGCCGGGCGTCTCGCGCTCGCCGTACCAGCCGATGCCGAAGCCGTCGCCATTGGTCACCGCCTTGGCCTCCGCGGCCTGCAGGCTCTGGCGCACCAGCGAGTGCCGCGGTTTGCAGACCAGGTCTTCCAGATAGATCGCGTCGCCCGAGTAGGCGAGGAAACGGCACATCCGCTCGGCACTTCGTCGTTGGGGTGGCGGCTATGCTGGGCCCATGCGCCGCTTGCTGCAAGATTTTTCGCCGTCCACTGTTGTTGCCGGCTTCGTCGCGGTGCTGGTGGGCTACACCAGCTCGGTCGCCATCATCTTCCAGGCCACCGTGGCCTTGGGTGCCACCTCGGCCCAGACGGCCTCCTGGCTGTGGGCCCTGGGCCTGGGCATGGGCCTGACCAGCCTGGCCTTGAGCCTGTGGACGCGCCAGCCCGTGCTGACGGCCTGGTCCACCCCCGGCGCGGCCCTGCTGGCCTCGACATCGGGCGTGGAGATGCCCGAGGCCATCGGCGCCTTCATCGTCTGCGGCCTGCTGATCGCCTGGGCCGGCGCCAGCGGCTGGTTCGAGAAGCTGATGGACCGCATCCCCGTGGCCATCGCCTCGGCCCTGCTGGCCGGCGTGCTGGCGCGCTTCGGCCTCGATGCCGTGGGCAGCGTGAAGACGGCGCCCGTCCTCGTGCTCGCGATGGCCAGCGCCTTCCTGCTGGGTCGTCGCCTGTGGCCTCGCTATGCCGTGCCGGGCGTGCTGCTCGCCGGCATCGTCGTTGCCCTGGCCCAGGGGCGGCTGAGCTTTGCTGGCGTCGACACGTCCCAGGTCTTCGCGCTGCCGGTCTGGACCGCGCCGGTCTTCGGCTGGCATGCCGCCATCGGCGTGGCCCTGCCCCTCTTCATCGTCACCATGGCCTCGCAGAACCTGCCCGGCGTCGCGGCCCAGCGCGCCAGCGGCTACGCAACGCCGGTGTCGGCATCCATCGCCGTGACCGGGGCCGCGACGACGCTGCTGGCGCCCTTCGGCGGCTATGCCTTCAATCTCGCCGCCATCACGGCCGCCATCTGCATGGGCCGCGAGGCGCATGAGGACCCGGCGCGGCGCTACACGGCCAGTGTGGCCGCGGGCCTGTTCTACGTGCTGCTGGGACTGGCCGGCGGCGCCGTCGCCATGCTGCTGACGGCATTTCCCCGCGAACTGGTCGCCGGGATCGCAGGCCTCGCCCTGCTGGGCACCATCGCCGGCGCCCTGGCCGCGGCGCTGAAGGACGAGGGCCACCGCGACGCGGCCATCCTGACCTTCCTGGTCTGCCTGTCCGGCATCAGCCTCTTCGGCATCGGCGCCGCCTTCTGGGGCGTCGTGGCCGGCGGCATCGCCAGCGGCGTGGCCGCCTGGCGGCGCGGCCGGGCCTGAAGCGGGCATCCGTCACGCAATGGTGGCATCCCGCCCCATGAACCGGGGGTTAGGTGACGTTTTTATGCGCCCAATCTGTCGATAATCTTGCGCGAAGCTGTCGATTCTCTGTGGATCGACGGCCGCCGCCGTCATTCGCCGGCCGATCCGGGAGCGCCTTGATTCCGTCCACTGCATCCGACTGTCCCAGCCTGCCGCCGCCCAGCCGCCTGCGCCTGCTAGGCCGTATCGCCGCCCATGCCTGGCAGCAGCTGCGCGCCGACGGCCCAGTCGACGGGGTGCGCGTGCTGCTGGGTGCCGTACGCATGCTGAGCGAGCGCGAGCGGCTGTCCGAGCTCTTCGCCATCCCCGCCTTCGCACGCCTGATGGCGGCCCAGCCCCGGGCGGATGCCTTCTTCTTCATCAGCCACCGGCATTTCCTGTCGCGTGGCTTCGGCCCCGACGAACGCGTGGACTGCGTCCTGGACCACTTCCGCTTCGAGCAGGCGCATCTGTCACCCCGCTTGCTGCCGGCCCTGCACGGCGACGGCGTGCGGCTGTGGCGCCATGCCCTGGGCCACGAGATCCGCCTGCGCACCAACCCCGCCAACCGCCACGAGGGGCCGCTCAGCCTGGTGCTGCGCAGTGCCGGCGAGACCCTGCATGTGCTGTCCTTCGCCTGGGTCGACGCCACACGCCTCGGGGCGGATGCCGGCCGGGGCCCGGTGCTGTTCGCCACCCGCAACCAGTCGATGCGGCCGGACGCGGCTGGGCCGGCGCGTTTTCGGGCCGACTTCCCGCAGAACTCGCCGGCCTATTTCAGCCTGGCGGCCCTCAGCGGCCTGGCCGGCGCCCTGGGCCAGTCCCGCATCGTCGGCGTGCGCGACTACTGCCAGATCGCCTTTGAACCCTGCCATGCGGCCGGCTTCAGACGGTCCTACGACGACTTCTGGCGAGGCTTCGGCGGCCGGCCGCTGGGGAGCCACGGCTTCGAGATGCCGGTGCCGGCGGCCGTGGTGCCGCTGGAGCAGGTCAAGGCCCGGCATCGTGCCCGCGCCCGCCAGCGCCGAGAGCATTGGCGCAAGATTGCCGAGGCGAGCCAGGCCGCCGTGAGCCCCTACCTGAAGGTCTGAGCACGCCTGTGTGCAACACTGGCCGATGACCGTTCCGACATCGCCCAGACCATGAAGCTGCTCTTCGTCGCCGACCCCCTCGCTTCCTTCAAGACCTACAAGGACTCCACCTTCGCGATGATGCGCGAGGCCGCCAAACGCGGCCACAGCATCCTGGCCTGTGAGGTCAACCAGCTCGTCTGGCTGCGCGGCGGCCGCGTGACGGCGCGGGGCGCCCGCCACATCACGCTGACCGGTGATGCCCACGACTGGTTTCAGGTGGAGGCCAGCGCGGACGTCGCCCTGGCAGACGTCGACGCCGTGCTGATGCGCAAGGACCCGCCCTTCGACAGCGAGTTCTTCTACGCCACCCATCTGCTCAGCCAGGCCGAGCGCGAGGGCGCGCGGGTCTTCAACAAGGCCAGTGCCCTGCGCGAGCACCCCGAGAAGCTGGCCATCCTCGAGTTCCCGCAGTTCATCTCGCCCACCCTCGTGACGCGCGACCCCGCCGAGATCCGCGCCTTCCATGCCGAGCAGCGCGACATCATCCTCAAGCCCCTGGACGGCATGGGCGGCATGGGCATCTTCCGCGTCAAGGACGACGGCCTGAACCTTGGCGCCATCATCGAGACGCTGAACAAGGACGGCGCGCAGACCGTCATGGTGCAGCGCTTCATCCCGGCCATCGCCGAGGGCGACAAGCGCATCCTCATCATCGGCGGCAAGCCGGTGCCGCATTGCCTGGCGCGCATCCCGCAGGGCGGCGAAGTGCGTGGCAACCTGGCCGCCGGCGGCAAGGGCGTGGCCCGGCCGCTCACCCAGCGCGACCGCGAGATCGCCGAATACCTCGGCCCCATCCTCGCCGCCCGCGGCCTGCTGCTGGTGGGCCTGGACGTCATCGGCGAGAACGTCACCGAGATCAACGTCACCAGCCCGACCTGCTTTCAGGAGATCACCGACCAGAGCGGCTTCGATGTCGCCAGCATGTTTGTCGACGCCCTCGAGGAGGCCCTGGCATGACGAAGTCCCCACACGAGTTGCACTCGCTGCCCCCCGAGGGGGCTCACCGCGCCTACGGGCGGCCGGGCGGCGCGGTGTCGCGCCGCGAATTCACCGCATTCGGCCTGGGCGCCCTGGCGCTGCCGGCCTGGGCCCAGGACGCCGGCTTCGACAAGCTGACCGAGAAGTTCCTGGAAGCCCTCTGGCGCCAGGACCCCGACGCTGCCGTTGCCGCCGGCCGTTTCGAATTCGCATCACAGGTCACCCTGCCCAGCAACGCCCAGCGCGACCGCATGCGCGCCTTCCTGCGCAAGTGTCATGCCGAATTCGAACGCCAACCCGAGGCCCCGCTGAACACCAGCCAGCGCATGGACCGCAGCATGCTCATCGCCAAGATCCAGAGTGATCTCTGGCGCCTGGACGCCCTGCGTGAATGGTCCTGGAACCCGGCCGAGCACAACCCGGCCGCGCCGCTGGACCTGCTGCTCAACACCGACTACGCGCCGCTGCCCGCGCGTCTGAAGGCACTCAAGCCGCGCATCGTGGCCCTGCCTGCCTATTACCGTGCGGCCCAGGCCAGCCTGGCCGGCGTCACGCAGGAGCACACCGAGCTGGCCATCCAGCAGGCGCCGGGCGTGCTGGGCGTGTTGGACGACATCGCCAAGCGCGCCGCCGAGGCCGGACAGGCCGCCGCCTTCAAGGCACCGCTGGCCGCCGCGCGCGCTGCGGTGAACGGCTATGTGGCGCATCTGAAGAAGCTCAAGCCGCTGCGGGGCTTTCGCCTCGGCGCCGAGCTCTACGAGACCAAGTTCACCCACGACATCCAGTCGGCCCGCACGGCCAAGGAAACCTATGAGCTGGCGCAAGCGCGCCGCGAGGAGGTGCTGGCCAGCATGCACACCCAGGCCGCCGCGCTGTGGCCCAGCGTCATCGGCGGCGAGGTGCCGCCCGCCGACCGCTTTGCGCTGATCGGCCGCGTCATCGCCAAGCTCAGCGAAGGCCATGTGGCGCGCGAGCAATTCGTCAACGAGATCCGCGCCCAGATTCCGCAGTTGGAGGCCTGGGTGCGCGACCACGACCTGCTGAGCCAGGACGCCAGCAAACCTCTGGCCGTGCGCGAGACGCCCGAGTACCAGCGCGGCGTGGCCGGGGCCAGCATCGAGGCGCCAGGCGCCTACCGGCCGCAGGACAAGACCTACTACAACGTCACGCCGCTGGACGATCTTTCGCCCGAGGAGGCCGAGAGTTCACTGCGCGAGTACAACCACTGGATCCTGCAGATCCTCAACATCCACGAGGCCATCCCGGGCCACTACACCCAGCTCGTGCACGCCAATCGCGCGCCGAGCAAGGTCAAGGCCCTGTTCGGCAATGGCGCCATGGTGGAAGGCTGGGCCGTCTACGGCGAGCGCATGATGATCGAGCGCGGCTACGGCGCCTCGCCCGAGATGACGCTGATGTGGGGCAAATGGCATCTGCGCTCGGTCACCAACACGGTGCTGGACTACAGCGTGCACGTGCTTGGCATGAGCGAGGCCGACGCGATGGATCTGCTGGTGCGCCAGGCCTTCCAGACCGAGCGCGAGGCCAAGGAGAAATGGCGCCGCGTGCAGCTGACCTCGGTGCAGCTGACCAGCTATTTCAGCGGCTACAGCGAGATCTTCGCGCTGCGCGAGGCGCTCAAGGCCAGGCCGGGCTTCAACCTCAAGGCCTTCCACGAGCAGTTCCTGAGCTATGGCAATGCGCCGGTGCGCTTGATTGCCGCCGAGATGCTCAAAGCCTGAGCCCGCGCGAGCTTCCTCCGGCGCGCAGCGGCGCCGAGGCTCCCGCTGCGCCCGGTGCGGACATCAAGGGGTTGCCAGAGCCCGCGGTTGCTGGCCCGGTCGCGGGCGGTAGACCAGGGCGGTTGCCACCAGGCTGATCAGCGCGGCGGCGGCCATCCACAGGCCCGGCATGGCGCGGTTGCCGGTCTCCTCGATGAGCCACGTGGACACCATCGGCGTGAAGCCGCCGAACAGCGCCGTGGCCACGCTGTAGGCGAGCGAGAAGCCGGCCGTGCGGATATGGCTGGGCACGATTTCCGTCAGCGCGACGACGGTGGCGCCGTTGTAGCTGGCGTAGAGAAAGGACAGCCACAACTCCACCACCACCATGCGCTCGAGGCTGGGTTCGGTCACCAGCCAGCTCATGGCCGGGTAGGCGCTCAGCACCGTCAGCGCCGTCGCGGCCCCCATGATGGGCCAGCGCCCGATGCGGTCTGACAGTGCGCCCATAAGAGGCAGCCACACCAGGTTGGACACGCCGACCGCCAGCGTCACCAGCAGGCTGTCGCGGGTCGACAGCTTGAGCACGGACTTGCCGAAGGTCGGCGTGTAGACCGTGATCAGGTAGAAGGACACGGTGGTCATGATCACCAGCAAGGTGCCCAGACCGATGGTGCGCCAGTGGGTGGCGATGCCCTGCAGGGTTTCGCGGAAGGACGGGTGATGCTTGGCCGCGCGGAAGGCCTCGGTCTCCTGGAGCTGGTTGCGGATCACGAAGATCACCGGCACGATCAGGCAGCCGACAAAGAACGGGATGCGCCAGCCCCAGGATTCGAGGGCGGACTTGTCCAGCCAGGCGTTGAGGCCGTATCCCAACAAGGCCGAAACGATGATGGCCAGTTGCTGGCTGGCGGACTGCCAGCTGACGTAGAAGCCCCGGCGGCCGGGCGTGGCGATCTCCGACAGGTAGACCGACACGCCGCCCAGTTCCACACCGGCCGACAGCCCCTGCAGCAGCCGCCCGATGAGCACCAGGAAAGGCGCCAGCAGGCCGAGGGTGGCGTAACTGGGCACGAAGGCGACAAGGGCTGTGCCGGTGGCCATGATGCCCAGCGTCAGCAGCAGGCCCCGGCGTCGGCCGACGCGGTCCACGTAGGCTCCCAGCACCACCGCACCGACCGGCCGCATCAGGAAGCCGGCGCCGAAGGTGGCGAAGGTCAGCATCAGCGAGGCGTATTCGCTGGCCGCGGGGAAGAAGGCTTTCGAGATCGCCGTGGCATAGAAGCCAAATAGGAAGAAGTCGTACATCTCGATGAAGTTGCCGCTGGTCACGCGGACAACCGCACCGAATTTGGAGGGGGTCGAGGCCATGGTGTCTCCTGGCTGTGATCGGAATGTCCCGGCCTCGGCCGGGGAGGCGGGGATCAGGGCGAGACGGGCTCCAGCCCCGTGCCGGCGATGACGGGGCGGCTGGCCGGCCCGGCCATGAATGCGATGAAGGCGCGGGCCTCGGCGGCGCGGGGGCTGGCGGCGACCACCGCGGCCGCGAAGGGCGTCGTGCGCTGCAGATCATCCGGCAGGTCGCCGACGATGTCGATGCCCTTCACGGGCTGCAGCTCGCTGCGCTGCTGGCAGCCGAAGGCCGCCTCGTGGCGGGCCAGGATTTCGCCCACCGGCGTGGCCGGGATCTGACGCCCCTTGGCCTTGACCTCCTGAGCCACGCCCAGGCGTTGCAGCAGTTCGTCCTGGATGTAGGTACCGCTGGCGCTGTCGGACCATGCGACGGACGGCGCCGCCACGAAGGCGCGCCTTACGTCGTCTGCGGTGGCCAGCGCCGGCCGGGGCGCGCCCGCCGGCACCGCACAGGCGATTTTCGAGAGCGCCAGCCTCACCTTGCTGCCGGGCAGCAGCTGCCCTCGGGCCATCAGCGCGTCCAGCGAGGACTCGACCATGATGACCACGTCCAGCGCCTCGCCGCGCGCCAGCGGGGCGGGCACGGCACCCGGCGTGTCGCCCATCGACGGGCCGAACACGCGCAGGACGTGAACGTCCGGCATCTGCGACTCGTAGCGGTCCGACAAGGCCCTGAAGGCTTCGGCGAAACCTCCCGAGGAGACCACGGCGAGATCCGCGGCCTGTGCCGTGGTGGCGAGGAGGAGGCTGCCGAGGCAACGGGCCAGGAAGCTGGCCGAACCCGACAGGGGCGTCTGGATGTGCGTCTTCATGTTCTGGAGCGGTGCCAAGGGCCCGCCATGTCTCCGGTGCACCATGGTGGCTGCGCCCGCGGTCAACGTCCATTGCAACGTTTCTTATGATCAATGCATGGCAAGCAATGGTTTCGACCTTGACCAGCTCCGCGCCTTCGTCGCGGTGGCCGATCTGCAAAGCTTCCGCAAGGCCGCGGACGAGTTGCACCTGTCACCGCCGGCATTGAGCCGGCGCATTGAGAGGCTGGAAGAGCTCGTCGGCGCGCGCCTGCTGGAGCGCACATCGCGCTCGGTCCGGCTCAGCGTGGTCGGCGAGGCGTTTCTCGAACGCGTCCGCGCCGTTCTGGAGGACCTGGACGCCGCCGTCCTGGGCGTTCATGAGCTGTCGTCGGGTCACGCGGGTCGGATCACCGTGGCGGCGGTGCCCTCCGCGGCCGCCAGCTTCGTGCCGCGGGCCCTGGCCCGACTGGCCGGCCACTATCCCGGCATCCGCTTCCGTCTGCTGGATGGCTCCCTGCAGGCCACGGCGCTGGCCGTGCTGGGCGGCCAGGCGGACGTCGGCATCGGCTTCGACGACGGCCCGATCGCCGGGCTGCAGGTCGAGCTGCTCGGCGAGGACCCTTATGTGGTGGCCTTGCCGGCGGGCCACCGCTGGCACGGGCGCCGGTCACTGCGCCTGCAGGACCTGCACGGCGAGCCGCTGCTGTCGCTGGCCGGAGGCAGCGGCAACCGGGCCCTGCTGGAGCAGCAGCTGGCGCAGGCGGGTGTCGCGCCGCGCTTCGTCCATGAGGCCGCCCACATCGGGGCACTGATGGGCATGGTGGAAGCGGGGCTGGGCTGCGCCCTCGTGCCGGCAATGGTGGCGAGGCCCGCTTCCACGGACGTCGCCGTGGTGGCGCTGCAGGGCCGGCCTTTGCGGCGCAAGATTGCTCTGCTGACGCCCACCGAGCGCCGCTTGACGCCGCTGGCGCAGCGGTTGCTGCCCGAGTTGAGGGCTGCCTTCAAGGCGTGAAGACCAGAGCCTGCTTTGCAGGGCGGATTCAACCGGTCATCGCAACACATTCGCTGAATCGCTCAGCGGGCGTTTGGAAGCCAAGCGTCTTGCGCGGCCTCTCGTTCAATTGTCTGGCGATTGCGTTGAGCTGGTGCTGCGAGTAGCCCGAGATGTCGATGCCCTTGGGCAGGTACTGCCTAAGCAGCCCGTTGGTGTTCTCGTTGCTGCCCCGCTGCCAAGGACTCTGCGGGTCACAGAAGTAGACCTGGATGTCGGTGGCCATCGTGAATCGCTTATGCCCATGCATCTCCGTGCCTCGGTCCCAGGTGAGCGATTTGTAGAGCTCCTGCGGCAGCTTGCGGGCATGTTTGATTAGGGCGTTGACGACCGTCTGCGAGTCCTTGCCATCCAGCTTCACAAGCATCACGTATCGCGTCTGACGCTCGACCAGCGTCGCGATCTGGCTGTTGCCACTGCCGAAGACCAGGTCACCTTCCCAATGCCCAGGCACTGCCCGGTCTTCGGCCGAAGCGGGCCGCTCGCTGATCGACACCGCGTCGACGATCTGGCCATGAATCGCAGTCTTCTGCGTGTAGGAGCGGGAGCGCCGCATGCCGCGTGTGCGCCGCAGATGTTCCAGCAACTCCTTCTTCAAGGCGCCGCGCGCTTGAATGAACAGGCTGCGGTAGATCGTCTCGTGTGACACGTGAAGGCTCTGATCGTTCGGATAAGTATGCTTGAGCCAGCCCGCGATCTGTTCTGGTGACCAAAGCATCCGAAGCAAGTCCGCCACGATGCCCGCCAGAGCCCGGTTCTTGGCTAACTTGCAGAGCTTCGGTCGCAAGGCGCGCTCCCATGAAACCTGGTCTGCCAAGGTTGCCCGATAGCCCTGCTGTCCACCGTTGCGTGCGATCTCCCGGCTGATGGTCGACGGCGCTCTCCCGAGCCGGGAAGCAATTGAACGCATTGACTGGCCGACCGTCAGCGCACGCGAGATTTCTTCTCGTTCTGCCAAAGTCAGCGCGCTTGCGCCGCGGCGACGCTCGGGCGGTCGAATGCCGCCGCTGGCCGACAAGATCTTCTGGATAGATGTGTGCCCACGGTCAAACAGCTTGCCAATCTCATGAAGCGTCCAGCCGTCCTTCCAGCGCTGCCACATCAATGCCTTTTGCGCGGCGGTGTAGTACGTCCGTGTCCGGTACTTCATCTGCAACACTCCTTCTGCCTTAGCAGTGGTTAGTGTGTTGCGTCGACCGGTTGAATCCGCCAGTGGTTGCGGTGCTTCGCTAGGCATCGACCCGACGACTCCGGCCGGCCATGACCGGTCGGTCGCGAACGGCGGCTTTCGCGGTAGGCTGGGGCCCAAGATCAAACGTAAGTTGACCGCCTTCGGCCTATTGGTGGCCAGCTCACCAGCGCTGGCCCATGGCGAAGATGTTCTTGCCGCCATTGGCCTGCAGGCGTTTTCATTCTTCGCATGCGTCATCGCGTTGGGACTGTCAAAGAACCTCAGGCCTCATCGGACAGCAGCGGCCGTCGGTATTTTGTTGGGTCTTGCCACGTTTTTCTGGCCTCTCGGCACGATTGCATATCGCGCCAATGCCACCTTCATCAATGCTGCAGCGGTGCTGTCATGCCCACTGTTCATGCTCGGCGCGTGCGCGCTCTCCAGATGGTGGGACGGTAGACTCAATGCATCGATGACAGCAGACCAAACACCGCCTGAGTCCCTATTCAGTTTCCTGTTGGGCTTGCTGGTGTGGATTCTCGTTTGGGTACTTGGACTAGCCTTCGTTGCGGGCGCAATTGGCACTGTTATCAAAGGATCTCACCCAGGCGCGTTGCTTGCGTTTCCGGGGGCATTGATTGGGCTGATTTTCTTTCTCGTCCACGCGACAGTTCTTGGGCGTCGTCGCTATATGCAGACGCATAGCAAGTCAGAGCACGCGGCCGACACTGTCGCTCACTGAGTTGCTTCGTTGAGCGCCGGCTTTGCGGCAGCTCGTATGGCCAAGGGCTACTTCCGCTCCGGCTCGACAGCCACCAGTCGGCTTCGTTGCGAATGGCAGCTCACAGCCGATTCTGTTGGCGAAGAACACGGACCGAACCCGTGGGCCAGGCGCGCCCCCTGCGACGGCCTGGCTATCGGCTCCCCTGTGTTCGGTGGCCGGCGGCCGCCTTGTAGGCGTTGATCTCGGCGGCCACCTCGGCCGGATCGATGACGTCTTCCAGCCGCGCAAAGCCGTCGGGCGCCAGCGCTTCGACCCGGTCGAGGATGGCATCCAGCCCTTCGCGGCGGTTCATCTCGACGATGCGGGCGCACAGGGGGCGGCGCTCGTCCTCGTAGGCGGCCAGCGCCGTGTCGAGGTCGGCGTGATTCGACAACGCTTCGGCCAGCGCCCTGGCGTCCATGATGGCCTGGGTCGCGCCGTTGGAGCCGATGGGGAACATCGGATGCGCCGCGTCGCCGAGCAGCGTCGAGGGCCCCAGTCGCCAGCATGGCAGCGGGTCGCGGTCCACCATGGGCCATTCCAGCATCTGTTCGGCGCCTTGGATGAGGCCGGGAACGTCCAGCCAGTCGAAGCGCCAGCGGCCGAAGGTGGGCAGCAGGTCTTCCAGCCTGCCGGCCCGGCTCCAGTCGGCGCGGTCGGGGGCCGTGAGGCCGGGCTCGGGCTCGCGCACGCGGCGGTCGGCGATCCAGTTGATCAGCTGCAGGCCATCCTCCTCGCGCGGGGCGCCGATCGGATAGACGACGAACTTGGCCTGGCTGTAGCCGGCCTGCACCATGGTGTGGCCGTCGAGGAAGGGCGGCGCCCAGGACGTGCCGCGCCACATCATGACGCCGCGCCAGCAGGGCGCGCCCTCGTCGGGCGCCAGGCGCCTGCGCAGCGCGGAGTGGATGCCGTCGGCGCCGACGATGAGATCGGCCGCCAGCTCGCGTGGGCCCTCAGTCGTCTCGATGAGGGCGACGTTGCCGTCACGCACGCCGACGACGCGCTGGCCGCTCAGCACCTTGACCTGGGTGCTCGCCTCGCGCCACAACATCATCTGCAGCTCGCCGCGGTGGATGCTGAACTGCGGATGGCTGTAGCCGCCCGCCAGGCCGCGCGGGTCGCGATGGATGGCCTGGCCATGGCGGTTGGCGAAGACCAGGGCCGAGGTCTCGACGGCCATGCCGCGCAGGGCGGGCAGCAGACCCAGCTCATCGAGTACGCCCACCGCATGCGGCAGCAGGTTGATGCCCACGCCCAGGGGCTTGGGCTCGCGCACGGCCTCCAGCACGGTCACCTCATGACCACGCGCGCGCAAGGCCAGGGCGGCCGTCAGCCCGCCAATGCCACCGCCGGCAATGATGATCCGCATCAGCTCAGGGTATGCGAGATTGTTGCAGTACGCAACTAAAACTAGCCTCAAACCGTGAGCAAGACCGACAGCCTTGATGCCGTCACGCCGGAAGGCCTGATGCTGCCCGTGCCCGGTGTCGACTACGGTGCGCTGGACGGCCTGCTTGGCTATGCGCTGCGCCGCGCGCAGAACGCCCTCTATCTCGACTTCTACCGCGCCACCGCCGAGTGGGACGTCAGCCCGCAGCGCTTCGCCGCCCTGGTGCTGATCGCGCGCAACCCCGGCATGCGCCAGGGCCTGCTGGGCCAGGCCATGGGCCTGCACCGCAGCGGCGCCCTGCGCCTGACCGACTGGCTGACGGCCCAGGGTTGGGCCGAGCGCCGCGACGCGCCCGACGACGCCCGAGCCTGGGGCCTGCACCTGACGCCCAGCGGCAAGCGCCGGCTGGCCAGGCTGGAAGCCGCCGTCGCCGCACACGACCGCGCCCTGCTGGCCGCCCTCGGCGAGCAGGGCGCCGCGCTCAAGGCCGGGCTGGAGCGCCTGGCCTGGGCCGCCACCGCACAGAGCACCGCCCCCGACAACAAGCCCAGGAGACAGAAACCATGATGGACAGACGCCACGTTCTCGCCGCCCTCGCGGCCGCTCCCTTCGCCGCCCGCGCCCAGGGCCAGCCGCCGCGTATCCTGGTCGGCTTCCCGGCCGGCGGCTCGGTGGACACGACGGCCCGCCGCTTCGCCGAGTTCGGCCGCGGCAAGCTGGCCGAGACCCTCATCGTCGAACAGAAGGTCGGTGCCGGCGGCCGCATCGCCATTGCCGCGCTGAAGGATGCCGTGCCCGATGGCCAGACGCTGCTGATCAGCCCGTCGTCGATGTTCACCATCTACCCGCATGCCTACCGCAAGCTGGCCTACAACCCGGCGACCGACGTCATTGCCGTCACGCCGCTGGCCCTGTCGACCTGCGGCTTCGGCGTCGGGCCCATGGTGCCGGCCGGGGTCAAGACCCTGGCCCAGCTGGCCGACTGGTTCAAGGCCAATCCCGACAAGGCCGCCTATGCCTCGCCGGCCGCCGGCGCCATGCCCCATTTCCTCGGCAACCAGTTCGAGCACGCGGCCGGCCTCAAGCTGACCCACGCGCCCTACCGTGGCGCAGCCCCCGGCATGCAGGACCTGATGGGTGGCCAGATCGCCTCGGGCTGCTTTTCCATCGGCGATTTCCTGCCCCATCTGCCCACCGGCCGCGTGCGCCTGCTCGGTGTCACCGACAGGCAGCGCTCGCGCTTTGCGCCGGACGTGCCGACCTTCGAGGAGCAGGGCTTCAAGGGCATCGTCGGCGTCGAGAGCTATGGCCTCTTCGTGCCGGCCAAGACGCCGCAGGCGACGGTCGACAAACTGGCAGAGATCGCCCGCAACGCGGTGCGCGAACCCGGCGTCGTCGAGGCCCTGGGCAAGCTGGGCTTCGAGCCGTTGTCCTTGTCGCCAGCCGACTACGCCAAGCGCCTGGCGGCCGAGCGTGACTACTGGGGGCCGGTCGTCAAGGCATCGGGCTTCACTTCGGACGAATAGGCCCTAGCATGCCGGCTCCACTTTCTGGAGCCTGAATGCCCTGGCGTCGACTGGCCCTTGCCCTCGCTGTTTGCCTGACCCTCGGTGCCGCGCAGGCCGCGACGGACCCCGCCCGCTTGCAGGAGCTGCTGGAGGCGCAGGAGTACTCGTCGGCGCGCGAGCCGATGACGGCCCTGCTGCGCAGCCGCCAGCCCAGCGAGAGCGAGCGCGCCCTCATCTACCAATGGCTGTTTGCGCGTGACGACGGCGCCGAGATCGACCGCCGCACGCGCCATGTGCTGCGCGACCCGCGCGCCGCGGCCGTGGACCTGCTGGCCGCCGGCCGCCTGGCCCTGGACCGGCGCCAGTTCGAGCGCGCCGAAACCTGCTTCACCCGGGCCCTGTCGCTGGCAGCATGGCCGGTGGACCGCGCCCAGGCGCTGCGGGGCCTGGGCCAGCGCCACTATCAGCTGCGCGAGTTCGACGCATCGCTGGCGCGCCTGAAGGAAGGCATAGAGGCGCAGGACACCGCCGACGGCCAGGCCGCGTTGGCGGACACGCTGATCCGCCTGGGTCGCACCGACGAGGCCGTTGCCGCGGCCGAGCAGGCCGTGGCGATGAACCCGCGCAACGATGCCGCGCATTACCTGCTCGGCAACGGCTACACCCGCGAGAACTACACCCAGCTCGCCGCGCGGCTGGGGCCCGAGTTCACGATGCTGATGGCCGAGGTGAAACGCGCCTCGGAGGCTTTCGATCGCGGCGACTTCGATGGTGCGCTGGCCCTGAGCCTGTCCATCCTGCAGCGCTGCCCCGAGCTGGGTCGCGCCCACGCCATCGCGGCCAAGGCGCTGGAGTCGAAGCGCTTCGCCATCGACGTTCACCGCGCCGACTACGAGCGCCGCTTCGCCGCGATGCCGATGCCCCAGGTGCCCGGCATCGAGCGCTATGTGCTGAACTGGAAGGAGCTGTCGCCGCGCCACCAGAAGCGCGCCGCGCTGTCGGTCGCACCGTGGAAGGCCTTCATCCCGGTGCTGGTAGAAGGCGGCGCCACCCACTACATCAAGCCGATGTGGATGCGCCTGTCGGAAACGCCGGAAGCCCATGCGCTGAAGGACGCCCGCATCGACTACGACTCGCGCCTCTGGGACGACGTGCGCGGCATGGGCGGCCACTTCACCGTCACCGGCATCGAGGACGTCGAGCGCAGCATCTTCGACAAATACAACACCGTGCTGCATGAACTGACCCACCAGGTCCACGGCGTGTTGACGGCCGACCAGGCACGCGGCATCGAGGCGCTCTACCAGCAGGCCAAGGCGAGGGATGCCAAGACCCCTGACAAGTCGAAGGGGGGCTTTCTGTCGCGCTATGCCGGTGGTTCGGTGTGGGAATACTTCGCCGAGGGCGCGAATGCCGAAGCCTCGCCCCGGCGCGACGCCTATGACGGTCGCGAGATCGTGCGCGAGCGCCTCATCGCGATCGATCCGGCCCTGCGCGCCGCTATCCAGCGCTTCTATGCGCAGCGCGACACACGCGCCAGCCTGCCGGTGGCCCTGGTCAATGCCGGCAACCAGAAGCTCGAGGACGGCAAGCTGGCCGAGGCCAAGCCGCTGTTCGCGCGGGCGCTGAAGCTCGCGCCGACCGACGAGCGGGCGTTGACTGCCCAGCTCAATGCCCTGGCCATCGAAGGCGATGGGGCCGCCGTCGGCGAGCTGGCGGCGCGTGCGCTGGCGGCCCACCCGCGCAGCGGTGCACTGCGTGTCGGCGTGGCCGATGCCCTCTGGCATGGTGGCCGGCCTCTGGCCACCGAGGTTCTGCCCGGCCTGGCCCGGGACATCGACGCCTTGAAGGGTGAGGATCGCTTCCGCGTCGACCTGGCGCTGGCCGACCATTACCGGCGCCTCGGCGATCTGCCGCAGGCCCTGGAGGCCTACAACGCCGTGCTGGCCTACCAGGGCGACCAACCCGAGGCGCTGTGGGGCCGCGCGGCCACATTGGCCGCGGTGAGAGGCCAGTGGGAGACGGCCTTCAAGGAGTACGAGGCCGTGCTGCGCCTGCGCACCGGCCTCGTGCCGCTGCGCCGCGACTATGCGCTGGACCTGCTGCGCGCCGGCCGCGTCGATGCGGCGCGGGCCCAGATCAAGGAGGCCCTCATCCTTGACCCAGCCGACCCCGACACGCTGGCGTTGAAGGGCTGGCTGGCCCTGGTCGACGGCGATGCCACGGCGGCTCGGCTGGCGGCCGAGGAAGCCCTGCGGCTCGGCCCCTGGAGCGACCTGGCCGTCATCGTGCAGGTCGCGGCCTTGCAGGCGCTGGGGCAGGGGGATGCCGCGCAGGCCGCGCTGGCGCCGTTGAAGCAGCGCATCGCCAGCAACGCGCCGCCGCAATATGTCTACCGCCCCGAAAAATCGGGCTGGTTCTCGGTGCATGAACTGCCGGCCAGCGAACGCCGGGTGCTGGAGCTCCTCGTCAAGTGAAGTTCCTGAAGCGGCTGGAGGCCGCCCATCTCAACGGCCTCAGCGTCGCCCTCGGCGTCGCGGTCACGCATCTCCTCGTCGGCGCGCTGCTCGGCGAGACGGCCGGCCTGGCCGCCGTCGGCGGTGCCGTCTGCGCCAGCCTGACCGATGTGCCCAACCCGCCGCAGCGCGTGTTGCCGCGCGTGCTGCCGGCCGCCTTCGCCGCGGCCCTGGTCACCGCGCTCGTCGGCCTGGCGGATGGCTCGCTCGCGCTGACGGTCGGCCTCGTCGCCGTCGTCACCTTCCTGTCGCTGATGGCCCTGGCCTGGGGGCTGCGCGCCGGGCCGCTGTCCTTCTCGCCGGTGCTGGCCATGGTCTTCGCCATGGCCTGGGACCGCACCGCCGGCGCGACTTCGCCGGTGGAGCACGCCTTGTGGGTGGGCCTGGGCGGCTGCGTCTATGCCGGCTGGGCGCGCGCCAGCGCCGCGGTGCTGCGCCACCGCCTGCGCGAGCTGGCCCTGGCGCAGGCGCTGCGGGCGACCGAACAGCGGGTGCGCTCGCGGGCCCAGCGCATCGCGCTGGCCGTGAATGCCGACGAGGCCCGCATCCGTGCCTCCATCGCCGACGACGTCGTGCTGGCCGACGCGCTGCAGGCCGCGCGCGACCAGGTCTTCGCCGCCCGCCGCTCGCCCCGCAGCCGCCGCCAGACCGACCTGGTGCTGGGCCTCATCGAATTGCGAGACCTGCTGCTGGCAAGCCGCCTCGACACCGAGCTGCTCGGCCATGACTTCCCTGGCCGCCAGTGGCGCGCGGCCCTGGCCGAGACGCTGCGCCATCTGGCCGATGTGCTGGCGGCGCTGGCCGACACGGTGGCCTATGGCGCGCCCCTGCCCGAGGTGTCGGCCGAGGCCTGGCGCCAGCAGCTCGCGGCGCGCCTGGCCGATGTCAGCGCGCCGGCTGGCGATTCGCGCGCCCATCTCGTGTCGGCCCTGCAGTCGCGCCTCGGGCATATGCTGGACGATGTCAGCGCCATGGTCGCGCGCCAGGCCGCCGCGGACGACCCCGACAGCCCCTGGACGCCTGAGCGCCTGGCGCCCTTCGCGTCGCCCGAGGGCTGGCCGCTGGCGGCGCTCAAATCCCATCTGACGCTGCAGTCCAGCGTCATGCGCCATGCGCTGCGCTCGGCGCTGGCGCTGTCGCTGGCCTACTGGCTGGGGGCGCTGCTGCCCTGGGCGGCCCATCCGTTCTGGTTGATGCTCAGCGTCGCGGTCGTGTTGCGCGGCAACCTCGAGCAGACGCTGTCGCGCCGCAACGAACGCATCATCGGCACCGTGCAGGGTTGCCTGCTGGTGCTGCTGCTGTCCCATGTGCACTGGACGCCGCTGCTCAGCCTTTGCTTCATCGCCGCCGTGGGCACGGCCCATGCCTATGTGAACCGCCGCTACCGCGTCGCCGCGACGGCCGCCACGCTGATGGCCCTGCTGCAGCCGCTGATGCTGGCGCCGGGCAGCGACCCCGCCGTCCTCGAGCGCCTGGCCGACACCGTCATCGGCGCGGGCCTGGCCTGGCTGTTCAGCTTCGTGCTGCCGTCTTGGGAGCGTGCCGCCGTGCCACGCCTGGCCACGCAGCTGCGTGGTGCGCTGGCGCGGCACGCGTCCAATATGCTGCGCTGGATGCCGAGCGCCGAGGAACAGCTCGCCCAGCGCCTGTCGCGCCAGCAGGCCTACGCGGCGCTGGCCGCGCTGGCCGCGGCGGCCCAGCGCACCCGTGTCGAGCCCGAGAGCGTGCGCCTGCCGGAGCGCGAGATCGAATCGGCCCTGAGCCACGGCTACCGACTGATGGCACTGTTGGGCGCGGTGCAGCACCAGGTGCAGCGCCGCACCGAGAGACTGGATGCGGCGAAAGCCGAGACCGCGCTGCCGCTGGCTCGCAAGGCCTGCGTCGACGTGCTGAAGGGCGAACCGCCTACCGGCACCGACCCGGCCGAGACACCCGACGGCGATGCCGGTGCCTGGCCCGAGCATCTCGGCCAGCAGGACCTGACACCCTGGTTGTTGAGGCGCCTGTGCCTGTGCCGCCATGAATCCCGCGAACTTGTCGCCGCATTGAATCGACTAGGAGAAGCTTCATGAGCATCCAGACCCGAGCCGCCGTTGCCTGGAAGGCTGGTGAACCGCTGACCATCGAGACCCTGGACCTGGAGGGCCCCAAGGACGGCGAAGTGCTGGTGGAGGTCAAGGCCACGGGCATCTGCCACACCGACGAATACACGCTGTCGGGCGCCGATCCCGAAGGCCTCTTCCCCGCCGTGCTGGGCCATGAGGGCGCGGGCGTCGTGCTGGAGAGCAAGGTGCCGTGGCTCAAGCCCGGCGACCATGTCATCCCGCTCTACACGCCGGAATGCCGCGAGTGCAAGTTCTGCCTCAGCCGCAAGACCAATCTCTGCCAGGCCATCCGCGCCACGCAAGGCAAGGGGCTGATGCCCAATGGCACGTCGCGCTTCTCGCTGAACGGCGAGCCCATCTTCCACTACATGGGCACCAGCACCTTCTCCAATCACATCGTCGTGCCCGGCATCGCGCTGGCCAAGATCCGCCTCGACGCGCCCTTCGACAAGGTCTGCTACATCGGCTGCGGCGTGACGACGGGCGTGGGCGCCGTGCTGTTCACGGCCAAGGTGGAGGCGGGCGCCAACGTCGTCGTCTTCGGCCTGGGCGGCATCGGCCTGAACGTCATCCAGGGCGCCAGGATGGTGGGCGCCAACAAGATCATCGGCGTCGACATCAACCCGGCGCGCGAGGCGATGGCGCGGCAGTTCGGCATGACCGACTTCGTGAACCCCAAGGACGTGCCCAATGTCGTCGACCATCTGGTGCAGATGACCGATGGCGGGGCCGACTATTCGTTTGAGTGCGTCGGCAATGTGCAGCTGATGCGCCAGGCCCTGGAGTGCACCCACAAGGGCTGGGGGCGCAGCATCATCATCGGCGTGGCCCCGGCGGGCGCGGAGATCGCGACGCGGCCTTTCCAGTTGGTGACGGGGCGGAAATGGGAGGGGTCGGCGTTTGGTGGGGCGAGGGGGCGGACGGATGTGCCCAAGATCGTTGACTGGTACATGGACGGCAAGGTGCGTATCGACGAGCTGATCACGCACAAGCTCAAGCTCGATGACATCAACGAGGGGTTCGAGTTGATGAGGCGAGGGGAGTCGATTCGGTCGGTGGTGGAGTTCTGAGGTTGGGCTCGCGAAGAGTCTTTCGACTCGATGCCGAGTTGCCGGGAGTTCGCCCGCCGGGGCGAACTCCCGGCAACCACGCTCACGAAGATACCTAGCGCTTCTCAGGCGGCAACCCGCCAAGCGCTGCGACCAAAGCCGCATGCGCCTCCAGATCCACCGGCCTCAACTTCGGCACCGTCCGCGCCGGATAGTCGCCGAGGTAGTTGCCACCCTTCCAGTTCCGCGCCGGCCGCACCGGCCGCGGCACGAAGCCGCCGCCGCAATTCGGGCAGACATTGCTCAGCAACCCTTCCGCGCAGTCAGCACAAAACGTGCACTCGAAACTGCAAATGCGCGCCGCTGTCGACTCGGGCGGCAGGGCGACGGCGCAGTGCTCACAGCTCGGACGAAGCTCCAGCATGGTCAGCGCCCCGCCCGGTAAGGCTCGTCCTCGACGATGAAGTCCTGCTCGCGCATTGCGTCGGCGACCCAGTCCTCTACAGCTGGGTGGGCCAGCAGCGCGTCGCGATAGGCCGCGGCGGCTTCAGACACCGGCAGGCCGAAGCGGCTCAGCCGCACCGCCACCGGCGCGAAATAGGCATCGGCCGCGCTGAAGGCGCCGAACAGGAAAGGGCCGCCGCTGGCCTTCAATGCATCGCTCCAGGCGGCGTCCAGCCGCCTCACGTCCGCGCGCAGGGCTTCGTCCTCGGCCCAGAGCTTCTGGCCGACGTCGGGAAAGAAGACCTCGATGTTCATCGGGCAGACGGTGCGCAGCCGCGCGAAGCCGGCATGCATCTCGGCGCAGAGGCTGCGTGCGCGGGCGCGGGCCCTGGCGTCGCGCGGCCAGATGGCGTGTTCGGGATGGCGGTCGGCGATGTACTCGGCAATGGCCAGGGTGTCCCAGACCGTGAAGCCATCGAGCTCGACGATGACGGGCACACGCTTGGTCGGCGTGACGGCGGCGATGACCCGGTTCCACTCGGAATCCGCGCTGAAGTCGAAGCGCAGCTTGACCTCCTCGAAGGGAATGCCGAAGGCCGCCAGCAGCACGCCGCTGCGCATGGACCAGGACGAGTAGTTCTTGTTGCCGATGTAGAGCTTCATGGGACTTTTCTTCGTGCCGGATCACGCAGCTTAGGGGGCCTCGGCCGGCCGAGGGTTGAGCAATCCGCAAGGGATTAATGCCTGGCGCGCCACGCGTCCAGCCGCGCCACACCGCCGTCGCGCGACAGATAGGTCGGCAGCACGGCCTCCAGAGAGCTGGCCTGGATGCCGAGGTCCGCGAGGCCAGGCAACTGGCCGCTCAGCACATTGGGCACGCTCAGCGAGGCCAGGTTGTCGCGTGATAGCAGGGGCTCGCCGGGCAGGCACTCCATGAACAGGGCCTGCAGCGTGGCCAGCACATGCGGCAGGCGCAGCACCGGGCGCTCGTGGCCGCAGATGCGGCCGGCCAGGCGCACCAGGGCTTCCAGGCTCAGCTCGCGCGGGCCGGCGATCTCATAGGTTTCGCCGACGGTTTCGCGGCGGCGCAGGGTCTCCACGATGGCGCGGGCCAGGTCCTGCACCCAGACCGGCTGCAGGCGGGCATCCGCGCAGCCCAGCGGCATGAAGGGGAAGCGCTGCTGGAGACGGGCGAACAGGTTGACGCTGTGGTCGCCGTCGCCAAAGACCAGGGAGGGGCGCAGCAGCGTCAACTCGATGGGATGGGTCTGCGCCGCCACCTGCAGCGCGGCTTCGCCGGCGGCCTTGCTGCGCAGATAGCGCGACGGCGCATGCTCGGCCACGCCCAGGGCGCTGATGTGCACCAGGCGCTTCACGCCGGCATCGCCCATCGCATGGGCGATGCGCTTGGGCAGCTCCACATGCACATGCTCGAAGGCGGCCATGCTGCCCTGCAGGATGGCGACGAGGTTGACGACGGCGTCATGGCCCGGCAGCAGGGCGGCCAAGTCCTTGAAGACATCGGCCTGGACGACGGTGACGCCGGGCAGGCTCTGCACGACCTGGGCGTGCGGCAGGCGGCGCGTCGGCACCGTGATGCGCACATCGGCGCCCAGGCGCCGCAGCAGCTGTTCGCACAGGGCGCGGCCGACAAAGCCGCTGCCGCCGAGAACGAGGACTGAAAAGTTCATGGTGCACCCTTCGCGCTAGCCGCTGTCCCGCCAGGCGGGCGTTGAGTCCCTTCGGGCGGCCGGGCGGGACTCATGATTTGTCCCCCACCGCCGCCGGCGGCACATCGCTGACGTCCGCGGCGGCGGCGCCCGCCGGACCGATGCTGACACCCAGGCGCTCGCGCAGCGAGGTGGCCGGCAGGCCCAACAGCTGGGCGTAGATGGCGCCGCCGAGCAGCACCTTGCGCACATAGTCGCGCGTCTCGTTGAAGGGGATGTTTTCGGCCCAGATGGCCGCGTCCATGACGGGGCCGTCGCGCCAGCGCGCGGGCCGGCCGGGGCCGGCGTTGTAGGCCGCGGCGGCCAGGGCCTGGGCGCCCTCGAAGCGGTCCAGCACCAGCTTCAGGTAGTTGGTGCCGATGCGCAGATTGAAGTCGCGGTCGTGCATCAGCTCGGCGTTGTAGTTCAGGCCGACCTTCTTGGCCGTCCACTTGGCCGTGGCGGGCATGACCTGCATCAGGCCGGCGGCGCCGACATGGGAGCGCGCGTCCAGCACGAAGCGCGACTCCTGGCGGATCAGCCCGTAGACGTAGGCGGCATCCAGCCCCGCGGCCTGGGCCTCGCGCTGCAGCTCCGCGCGGTGGGGCGTGGGGTAGCGCTGGGCGATGTCGATCTCGGTCTTGGTGCGCTCGCTGGTGTTGATGCAGCGGTCCCAGACTTCGCGGTCGCAGGCCTCCTGGGCGGCGGCCAGCAGCGCGCGGTCGTTCATGCCGCGCAGCGAGAAATTCCACTCGCGCACGCCTTCGCTGCGCAGGCCGAGGTTGATGAGCAGCAGGGCGCGCGTCAGGCCGGCGTGGCTGCGCGCTGCGCGGCGCTCTTCGGCCGTCAGCGGCGCGGGGGCGGGCGGCAGCGGCGTGGGCAGGCCGAGGTCTTCGGCGGCGAGGCGGCCGAAGTAGTTCAGCGGCGTGGCCGCCAGCGTGGCGAGCTGGGCGCGGGCGGCGGGCTGGTCGCCCTGCTGGCGCGTGGCGCGGGCCTTCCAGTAGGCCCAGGCGGGGTCACGCTGCTCGTTGGAACTCATGCGCTCGATGGCGCGCAAGGCCGTGGCGGGCTGGCGGGCGCGCAGGGCGGCGCGGGCCTGCCAGGCCAGGGCGTCGTCGGTCCAGGCCAGCTCGGGCGCGAGCTTCTCGGCGCGGGCGAAGGCGGCGAGGGCGCCATCCTGCAGGCGCAGCGCGGACTGGCGCCCGACCTGCACCCAGACCCAGGCCTGCAGATCGGCCGGCAGCTTGCTCCATTTGTCCTGCAGCACGTCGCCGGCCTGGGCGGGGTCGTTGGCGGCCACGCGGGCCAGGGCCAGGGCGGTCAGCTCTGCCTCGGGGCGTGGCGAGGTGCGGGCCTTGCGGCTCAGGTAGCGGCCGGCGTTGTCCTGCAATTCGGCGAGCTTCTGGTCCAGCGCCTTGTTGGCGAGCAGGGCCACGGCCTGGCGCGCGGCGCGCGGGCGGCCCTGCTCGGTGGCCAGGCGGGCCTTGGCCCACAGCACCTCGGGCTTGAACTGGCCGGCGTCGACCATGGCGCTGGCGAGCTGCTGGCAGCCTTCATCGCCGTCCTTCTGGGCCATCCACGCGGCTTGGGCGGCGTCGGCGCCCACCTTGCTGCCGGCGACAAGGTCGGCCAGCAGCGCATAGCAGGCCACCTCGCGGTCGTCGCGCATTTGGTAGCTCGCGTGGTCGCGACGGAAATTGGCCCAGTCGCGCCGGTGGCCGAGCTCCAGCAGCCAGTCGTTGCGCAATCGGTCCTCGACATAGCTGCCGGGGTAGCGCGCGTAGAAGCCGTCCATCTCCGGCTGGCGCACCTCGCTGAGCCGCACATTGAGGTCGAAGTACTCGACCCAGCCCGCCAGCGGATGGCTCTGGGCGCGGACGGCCTCGACGAGGGCGGCGAGGCGCTTGCGGTCGCGCTTGACCCATGCGTCGCGGGCCTGCACGACGAGGTCGGCGTCGGGGGGCGGCGCAGGCGCGGCATCGGCGGTCAGCGCCACCGACAGCAGCAGGGCCCAGGCCCTGCGGCCCATCCATGGAAAACCTCGCCCAAACATATCTCTCGCCTACTGCACCGCCATGCCAGGCAATTTAACCCAGCGGGGGAGCATCGGGGCGCTACTTCCAGTGCACAGCGCCGTTGGCCTTGTCCTAGGGGCAGGTGATGAGCTGGGCGCTTCCCCTAGGCTGGCCCACCTCGTTGGGGAGGCCGCCGATGAAGCGCGTTGCCCCCTGCCTGATCCCCCAGGCCGCCGGCCTGCTGCTGGCCTGTTACACCGGCGAAGCCGGCGACTTAAACTACCGCGACCACAGCTTCGTCTAGCAGATCACCGCCGTGCCCGAGCCGGCGAGCGCGGCTCTGCTGCCGGGTGGCATGGCCCTTCTGGCCTGGCGCCGCCGCGCGACGCTGAACCCGGGCCTCAGTCTGCCGCGTCGAGGTTCCAGCCCTCGATCTCGAAGCGCAGCCGGCCGCGGATGCCGGGGTTGGTGGGCTTCATCTTGCCGTTGGCCGCGACGGCGCTGCTGTCGAAGGGCACGCTGACCTCGATGCGGCCCGACTTCAGCTGCTTGGGCGCGATCTCGGTGTCGGCCATGGACACGCCCGCGTCCTGCCAGGCGTACTTGACCCGCCAGGCCTCGCCCTCGTTGGCCGGCGGCACCATCTCCAGGATCAGCGCGTTGCGGAACAGATAGCCGCCCTCGAAATGCTCGTTGAGCCAGAGCCGCTTCTCGATCTCGTAGTCGGGCACGCGCACGCCCAGCGTCATGCCTTAGGCCAGCGACTTGCGGCGCGGGTTGACCTTGGCGCGGTTGGCGAGGAAGACGGTGCTCAGATACTGGCTGGAGTCCTTCTTCCAGTTGGCCTGGGCCACGCAGGCCACCGAGTCTTCCTCCGACGTGCGCCGCGTCAGATACCAGAGCTTGCCGCGCGGCGAGGCCAGCACCTCGATCTGGTAGAGGGCGTTGACGGCGCGGCCGGCGTCGGCCTCCTTCTGCACCGCGTCGGGCAGGCGGATGTCGTCGATCTCCAGCCACAGGTCCACGCGCACGTCGCCGAACAAGAAGCGGGTGAGGTTCTGGAAGCCCTCCTCGCTGTTGACGATGCCGAAATAGCCCGAGTGGGCGCGGTAGACGAAGGCCTTGGCGCATTGCTCGGTGATGTTGCCCTTGGCGTCCAGGCCGCACAGCGTCGCGTTCTCGATCTTGACGAGGCCGTCACTGCCATGGCCGACGAAGCTGCGCGACATGCCGGCCGCGGCCTCGTAATCCAGCCGGTTGCTGCCCACCAGCGTGAACACGCGCCGGGACGGGAAGCGGGCCTCGGGGATGAGGTCCACGCGCTTGTATTTCTTGGCCGCGGCCGCCAGGTCGAGGTAGGCCGGCATGCGCTTGTCGCGGTCGAAGTTGGAGATGTCGTTCAGGCTCAGCCAGGAGGGAATGTTCTGGCCCAGCACGTCGATGCCGTTGTGCGGCGTGGCGTAGGTGAAGAATTTGTCGACATGGCCGGCGACCTGCGCGGTGTCCAGGGCCGCGTTTTGCAGGAAGGCGCGGCAGACCAGGCCGCCCATGGAATGGGCGACCAGATAGCAGCGGAAGTCTTGCGCAGAGATCTTGTTGTCGGGGTTCTTGCAGACCAGGTCGCGCACGCGGGCCACCAGCTTGGACAGGCCCCTGGCGAAGTCCTCGATCGCCGGCGTCTTGCTGTTGCCCAGATAGGTAGATGCGGCGTCGTAGTAGCGGTAGATGACGATGCAGCGGCTGCCGAGCTTGTTGTTGGTGGGCTTGCCGAGGGAATCGGCCTCCCACTCGGGGTCGACGATGTCGTAGCCGTCCTCGTAGACGTCCTGGTAGCCGTATTCCGAGGCCAGGCGCACGACCGGCGACTCGAACACGTATTTGCGCGGCCTCTCGTCCTTGTTCGGCACGGCGCGGTACATGGTCGAGCCGAGGTTGAAGCCGCAGAAGGGGTCGGCCGTGGTCTCGTCGATCTCGCTGCGCAACATCGCATAGCCGCGCACATAGATGATGGGATGGAAGGGGGCGTCGGGCGTGGGCATGGCGGCTTCCCGGAGGGGAGGGACGACGGCGACCATAGTCCCGCCGGGGCCCGGATCGCCATCCCGACCATGGCCGGCATCCCCAGGGCTGAGGAACGACGCAAGGCCTGGGTTTTAATAGGCCGATGAGCGCTGCCCACCCCGACCGTCCCACCCTGCGCCGCGAGTTGCTCGCCGCGCGCCGAGAATTCGCGGCCGGCCCGGCCTTCCAGACCGCCCAGGCCACGCTGGCCGTACCGCTGCGCGAACTGCTGGACCAGCTGGAGCCGGAGCTGGTGGGCGCCTATTGGCCGCTGCCGGGCGAAATCGATCCGGGCGCCTTGCCCTGGCCGCGTGCGCTGCCGTTTGCGCGGCGCGAACCCGCCGAGATGGTCTACCGCCGCTGGGATGGCAGCCCGCCCGCTGCCCAGGACGAATGCGGCATCGCGACGTCCACCGGCGCCGTGGCGGTGCCCGACGTCGTGCTGGTGCCCTGCGTGGGCTTCACGCGCGAGGGCTTTCGCCTTGGCTATGGCGGCGGTTACTTCGACCGCTGGCTGGAACTGCACCCGGGCGTGACGACCATCGGCCTGGCCTGGTCGGGCGCCGAGACCCATTTCCCTGTCGAGGCGCACGACCGCGCGCTCACGTTGATCCTGACCGAGCGCGAGTTGATCGCTCCCGACTGAAAGCCCCCTCCCGATGCATGACGGCATGACCCTGATCTCGACGCTGGCCGCGGCCTTTGGCCTGGCCCTGGTGCTGGGCCTGCTCGCCCAATGGGCGCGGCTGCCGGCCCTGGTGGGCTATCTGCTGGCCGGCGTGCTGATCGGGCCCTACACGCCCGGCTTTGTCGGTGACGTGCACCTGGCCCAGCAGCTGTCGGAGGTTGGCGTCATACTGCTGATGTTCGGCGTCGGCCTGCACTTCTCGGTCGGCGATCTGATGTCGGTCAAGGGCATCGCCTTGCCTGGTGCGTTGGTGCAGATGGCGGCGGCGACCGCGATGGGCGCGGGGCTGGCGCACTGGTGGTGGGGCTGGGCCCTGGCGGCGTCGCTGATCTTCGGCCTGGCCCTGTCGGTGGCGAGCACGGTGGTGCTGCTGCGCGCGCTGGAGTCACGCGAGTTGCTGCACACCGGCAACGGCCGCATCGCCGTCGGCTGGCTGGTCGTCGAGGACCTGGCCATGGTGCTGGCCCTGGTGCTGATCCCGGTGCTGGGCGGTGAGGGCGGCGCCAGCGGCGGCGCGCTGTGGCTGACCATCGGCAAGACGCTGCTGGCCGTCGGGGTGTTCGTGGCGGTGATGCTGGTGGCCGGGCGGCGCCTGCTGCCCTGGCTGCTGTGGCAGGTGAATCGCACCGGTTCGCGCGAGTTGTTCACGCTGGCCACCGTGGCCGCGGCCGTGGGCCTGGCGGTGGGCGCGGCGGCCCTGTTCGGCGTCAGCGTGGCCCTGGGCGCCTTCTTCGCCGGCCTGGTGCTGCGCGAGTCGGCCTTCAGCGAGCGCGCGGCCCACGAGAGCCTGCCGTTGCGCGACGCCTTCGCGGTGCTCTTCTTCGTCGCCGTCGGCATGCTGTTCGACCCGCGCGTGCTCATCGAGCAGCCGCTGGCCGTGTTGGCAACGGTGGCTGTCATCCTCGTCGGCAAGACGTTGGCTGCCGGCGTGCTGGTGCTGCTGCTGCGCTATCCGCTGTCCACCGCGCTGACGGTGGCGGTCAGCCTGGCGCAGATCGGCGAGTTCAGCTTCATCCTGCTGGGCCTGGGCCAGCGCCTCAAGCTGGTGCCGGCCGAGGCGACCAGCCTGGTCGTGGCCGGCGCCATCGTATCCATCGCGCTCAACCCCGTGCTGTTCTCCGGCGTGGAGCCGCTGCGCCGCTGGGTGCTGAAGCGTTCGGCCTGGGCACGCAAGCTGGAGGCGCGCGACGACCCGCTGGCCGAACTGCCGGCCGATACGCCGGAGAGCGCCCTGGCCGGCCAGGTTGTGCTCGTCGGCCACGGCTCGCTGGGCACGGCCCTGCACGACGAGCTGGGCAGCCGCCCGCTGGTTGTCATCGAGCGTGACCGCGAGGTCGTCGAGAAGCTGCGCGCCGCCGGCCATGCCGCCGTGCTGGGCGAAGCCACCGAGGCCATGACCCTGGTGCAGGCCCATATCGCCCAGGCCGCCTGGCTGGTGGTGGCCGTGACCGATGTGCGCGATGTGCCCGCCATGTTGGCCTCGGCGCGCCAGCTCAATCCCGAACTGCGCTGCGCCGTCGTCGCCCATACGCGCGAAGAGGCGCAGTGGCTGAAGGATGCCGGTGTCAACGAGGTGCTGCGTTCGCAACAGGCCATGGCGCAGGCCTTGGCGAGGGTCGTCGCCGCTTAGGCTTTGCGCATTCGCTTTTGGGCAGCGTTCCGCACGAACTCGACAGGATCTGCGCTCAGCCATTCCAGCACTTGCTCGGGAGCCTTGGCGTTGCAGGCCAGTCGGTGGCGAACACTTTCGTCGCCATCCCTGGACAAGGCCTCGAAGAGCGCAGAAGACAGTTTTCGTTTGGACGCCACGCTGGCTCGTACCCGTGCGTCTTCGTCGCCGGCGAGGATTTCCAGAATCTCGAGCGGGACAGTCTTGTTGTGAGCTACCCACCCAAGCATTTCGGGGAATCTAGCCACGATGTCGAGCCAGACGGCGGCTGGCGCTTCCTCTATGCCAGCGCGGCCATAGTCTTCTGGTGCGTCACTGAGCCGTAGTCTGACGAATTCTTCTGCTGAGGTGATCACGACCGTTTCGAGCCTTCCATATCAAACGCGCTTGACCGCCATGAACCGCGGATTGCGCAGCAAGCCGGTGCCGGCCGCGAGGGTCTGGCCGTAGAGGGCGGCGCGCTTCCACATGGCTAGACGCCCGTCAGCGCATCGCGGGTGATGGCCGCCTGCTGCTTCACCCATTCTGCGAACTGTTGCACCTCGGGGCGGCGCGCCGCGCCCGTGCCCATGATGAGCCAGTAGCTGAAGGGGCTGCCCAGCCGGCCGGCCTTGCCGAAGGGCTCGACGAGTTCGCCGCGCTGCAGATGCTCGTGCACCAGCGGCAGGCGGGCCAGGGCCACGCCCTGGCCGGTCAGGGCGGCCTGCATCTGTTGGTAGGTGAAGTTCAGGTAGAGCCAGCGGCGCGGCTGCACGTCGTGGGCGCCCATCTCGGTCAGCCAGCGCCGCCAGCTCAGGTATTCGGCGCTGGGGCGGGGGTCGTCTTCCTCGGCCAGGGCGTGGCCCGCCAGGTCGGCGGGCTTCTTTAGCGGCGCCGGCGGCTTCTGCAGATACCAGGGGCTGACGCAGGGCGACAGCATTTCCTCGAACAGCTGTTCGGCGTCGGCCGGCACCGACGGCCGGTCGTCATAGCGCAGGGCGAGGTCGCTCTCGCCTTCCTCCAGGTCCACCTTGCGGTCATAGGCCGAGACGCGGATGTCGATGTCCTCGTGCTCGCGCTGGAAGGCTTCCATGCGCGGGATCAGCCACAGCGAGGCGAAGGAGGCAAAGGTGCTGACGTTGACGATGCGCCGGCCGCGGGTGCGGCGGATCTGGCGCACGGTCTGGTCCAGCTTGGACAGCACGGCCACGGCCGTGGGCAGCAGCGTGGCGCCGTCGCTTGAGAGCTCGACCTTGCGCGTGCCGCGCAGGAAGAGGGTGCAGCCGATCTCCTCCTCCAGCGACTGGATCTGGCGGCTGATGGCCGACTGCGTCAGGCTCAGCTCATCCGCCGCGGCGCGAAAGGACAGCAGCCGGGCCACGGCCTCGAAGGCGCGTAGCGGGCCGATCGACAGGGGGCGTTGACGCAGTGGTTGATTCATGAGCGAATGGTATCAATCCCTGCGGCGCATTCATTGGACCGTCCTGGGAGATATCCGCAGAATCCCTGACATCAACCCAGGAGATTCATCATGAGCGATGCGCAATCGACATGGCATTTGGACGGTGGCCGGGCCCTGACCCTGGCCGGTGCCGCCGAGGCACGCCGCTTAGCGGTGGCCCGCGGTCGTGTCTGGCTGACCCTTTCCGGCACGGCCGACGAGCCCGCGGAGGATCAATGGCTGGAAGCCGGTGAAGCCGTGGCCCTGGCCCCGGGGCAGACTGCGGTGCTGGAAGGCTGGCCGGCCGCGGACTTCGAGCTGCTGGTGCCGCCAACCTCAGCCGCGCCGCGCCGCGGTCTTCTTGGCCGCCGGTTTTTTGGCGGCTGATTGAGGCGTTGCGGGCTTGGCCGCCCGCTGCGCGACGGCGGGCGCTGAAGTCTTTTTCTTGGCCGGAGCCTTCGGCTTCTTGGCATTCGCTGCTCGCAGCGCCGCCTCCAGGGCCAGCCGGGCCCAGGGCAGCATCAGCGGCGGTGATTCCAGGGCTTCCTCGGGCGGGCGGTAATAGCTCATCACCATGCGCTCACCGTCCTTGGTGGGGTAGGTGAAGGGCGCGCAGCCGGCGGCGACGAAGCGTTCGCGCGTCGTGTCGTCGGCCTTCAGGAAGAGCTGGCCGTCGTCGATGATGGCCATGAAGAGGCCATCCAGATAGACGCCCCGGCCGCCGAACATCGCGCGGGTGCGCACGGGGCCCAGGGGCGACAGCATCTCCACGCATAGTTCGGTGAAGGCGTCCATCGACCTCAGCCTTTCCAGGTGAATGGGAAGTGCAGCTGGCGCAGGAAGCCGTCCGGCACATAGTCGCCCAGCACGCCATAACGTTCCGGCCATTTGCGCTCCGACTGCACGGCCGTGCCGAACAGATGGTCCAGGAAGGCGAAGTGGGCCGCGTAGTTCCTGTCCAGGGCTTCCTGGTCCTGTGAGTGGTGCCAGTGGTGGAAGTTGGGCGTCACGATGACATAGCGCAGCGGCCCCAGGCGCACGCTGACGTTGGCGTGGTTGAACACCGCCTGGAAGCCGACGATGACGATGTAGGCGTCGATGACCTCCTTGCTGAAGCCCAGCACGAAGATGGGGGCCAGCACCAGGGTGCGGGTGAGGATGAGCTCCAGGATGTGCTGGCGCGAGCCGGCCAGCCAGTCCATGCTCTTCACGCTGTGATGCACCGCATGCAGGCGCCACAGCAGGGGCACCTCGTGATAGGCCCGGTGCGTCCAGTACTGCATCAAGTCAGCTACCAGGATGATGAGGAAGAGGGCGATGGGGAAGGGCAGGTTCTGCACCCAGCCCTGGATGCCGTCCTTGGCCGCCCAGCCGAAGAATTTGTGCACCAGCAGATTGGTGGCCAGCATCACGAAGCCGACGGCCAGGTGGTTGACGATGAAGTGCTGGAAGTCGGTCTGCCACTCGGGACGGAACACCGGCTGGTCGCGGCGCAGCGCGAACAGCTTCTCGATGAAGACGAAGATCAGCGTCGAGCCCAGCAGGTCGAGGATGAACCAGTCCAGGCCGACATAGGGCGTGTGGTCGGGGAAGTTGGGGTCGACCTCGACCTTGTGGCCGCCCAGGCCCAGGGCCAGGCCCAGCAGCACGAAGGTCCACAGCGCCAGCCAGCGCTGGCGGCTGAAGACGATGTTGAAGAGCGCCAGGGCGCCGGACAGCACCAGGCTCCAGTACAGCAGGCGGCGCATGACCTCGACGTCATAGGCCTGGCGCAGCTGCGGCGTCGTCAGGTATTCGGGGAAATGGAAGGCCAGCACGCCGAGAAAGCACAGGATGGCCAGCATCAGCGCGATGACGCCGCTCACCATGCCGTGGCCGGCCTTGAGCGCCCCGCTCGATTCGCTGAGTTGGTTGAGCTTGTCAAGCATCCGTTGTTCTCCCGGCATGACGATTGCGTGGCGCGACTGTAGTGACGGCGGCCCATGGCCCACAATGGCCAGATTCCCAGGTCAGCCAGGAAGTTCTCACCCTTGGACGCCAACGACCGCGCCGCCATCCGGCACAAGCTGATCGAACAACGCCTGGCCCTGCCCAACCGCCTGGGCCTGGCCGCCGACCTGCAGGAGGTGCTGCGCGTCTGGCTGCTGCGCCGTCGCGAAACCGCCATCGGCGCCTACTGGCCCATCAAGGGCGAGTTCGATCCGCTGCCGGCCCTCTACCGCTGGAGCGAAGGGCATCCGGAGCGCCGCATCGGCCTGCCGGTGGTCGACAAGGCCCACGGCACGCTGCGTTTTCACGTCTGGCACCCCGGCTGCCCGATGGAGGAAGACGCCTTCCACATCCCCAAGCCCAAGGGCACCGAGGAGTTCCAACCCCAGCTGATGCTGGTGCCCTGCCTGGGTTTCGGCCCCTGCGGCCTGCGCTTGGGCTATGGCGGCGGCTTCATGGACAAGACCCTGGCCGAACTGCAGCCCCGGCCCGCCGCCGTCGGCATCGGCTATGCGCATGGCTTTCTGCCTCTGCTCAAGCCCAGCCCGTTGGATGTGGCGCTGGATGCGATGCTGACGGAGGAAGGGGTGGTCTGGGATCGCGAGGGCTGAGGCAGGACCGAGGACAGCACCTGCGTGCTGTCCGACGCCTGCCGAAGGACTGCCGCATGCAAAGCGGCAGGCATGATCAGTCCTCGGCCTTGTGGCACACCGCCTCGAGGTTGTGCCCGTCCGGCCCGATGACGAAGGCGCCGTAGTAGTTGGCGTGGTAATGCGGCCGCAGGCCCGGCGCCCCGTTGTCCTGGCCGCCGGCGGCCAGGGCCGCGGCGTGGAACTGGCGCACCTGCTCACGGCTGGCAGCCGCGAAGGCGATGTGGATGGGGCCGGGCGCGGCGCCGAAGGAACCGAACCAGAAGGCCCCTT
>Ga0194137_10000218_pt1 | contig 41017 bp, 42 predicted proteins | sample TARM_MetaG_T3_14_FD_134025 | JGI IMG/M metagenome (GOLD analysis project Ga0194137, IMG submission 134025) | Freshwater microbial communities from Pennsylvania, USA, analyzing microbe dynamics in response to fracking - TARM_MetaG_T3_14 (version 2) | ecosystem: Environmental > Aquatic >... | reverse complement strand
GTAGCGGCGGCAAAGGGCTTACTGGGACGGGGGAAGTACAGGCACGGGGGCGACATGCCTTTCGCGGGGCGCGAGCATGTCGCAAGGGTTGAAGGGTTTTCGTTAAAGGGGTGCCGAGCTGTTCCACCATGGAAGTGCTGGACAACTTTGATGCAGCCCTAGCATAGGCATGCCCGAAAATCAAGCGTAAACATGTTTGGCAATGAACCAGTTTTGAGCTGACATGGGCCCCGGTACTTCATACCCTCGTTGATCGATACGACAACACAAATGACACATGACGTCCGCAATCAAGAAACACCCGAAGAGAGCAGGAAACTGCTCCCAGAGACTGCTGAAAGAGGCAGACGTCGGAGTGATAGGACGCACGCAATCTTCTCCATTGTTCGTGGGCTTGAAGCAATCGGCCTCGCGACATGGACTCATCCACTACTGACGTTTTTGGGTCGGTACGATGGGATTGAAGAGTTTGCTTGGGAAGACGATCCAATACCAGCGCTGCAACAGTTGGTGGAACACCATGCTCAAAGCGGCTGCAAAGTGCTATCTGGCACCATTGCAGCTGAAGTCATTCAGCTTCAGGTGCTGCACTACCGGGTGGCCTGGTTCAAAGCTGGTGAGGTGCAAGCCTGCTCGGTATGGGACCCGCTCGAAACTGACTTCCTTGACTTCATCGAAGATGGAATTCCGGGCGCTGAGTGGCGCATCTGGAAGACCGATGAACCCAATCCTGATGCAGAGTTGGTCAAGCGCTATTTGCTGGCTGACTACGTCAAGGTCAACGGCTTCCGATAGGGCTAGTCGTGCCCGCTGGGGGCACGTATGACCGGCTGGATTCTCCTGTTTTTATTTTGTGCTCTAGTTTGTGGTGCTGCTGCTGCAGGCTTAATCGAGTTGCACTGGAACAAGGTTCGCTTAGGCCCCGTTCTGGCGCGATGGTTGCGGCAACTGTCTGATCGACTGGATAAGGCATCGCCTGAAGCTTCCGGCAATCAGCAAGCGACCGCCAAGGAACCCTCAAACCACCCACAACCTGAAGGTCAGCTGGTTGCGCAAGCACCAGTTGTGACCGTCGCGGGATCGCAGCAGGGTTGGTACCGCGTCATGCCATCGACTGAGCTATTGCATTGCGTTGGCGGTGATGACGTGATCCGCAGGATTGCCAAGGTTTCACGTCTTTCTCCCACAGTCTTCGAGCGAGATCTGCAGCCCCTCCTGCTTCGGTATGCAGAGTTCGTGCAACTCATGCCGGCCAGCGAATCCCATCACCATGCGAACGCTGGCGGCTTGCTCGCTCATACGCTGGAGGTGCTGCTTTATGCCATGACCTTCCGCAACGGCTATTTGCTACCGCGTGGGGCCAGCGCGGAAGTTATTGACGCAGAGCGTGACTTCTGGACATACGCTGTATTCATGGCCGCTCTACTACACGATGTCGGCAAGCCCATCAGTGATTTGCGCATACAGATGAGGCGCAAGGGCATCTCGGATCCGATCCTATGGGTGCCACTGGGTGGATCGCTGGTGGAGTGCGGCGCAATGGAGTACCACATTGGCTTTACCCCCAAGGCACAGCGCGATTACTCGGCACACAGCAAGCTGGGTATGACCCTACTGCAAAAACTCGCACCGACATCAACATTGTCATTCTTGTCACGAGCGCCTTCTGTCCTGCAAGAGTTGAACCAGTACCTGGTGGGCGATGGCCGGGACAGCGCGATCGCCGAGATCATCAAACGGGCTGACCAAGAATCGACTAAACGTAATCTTGCATCAGGATCCAGGTCCAGACTGGACACAGCCACCAGCGTCCCACTGGTGGAGCAACTGATGGCCTCGATACGGGGTATGTTGAAACAAGGTACCTATCTGCCCCTGAATCGAGATGGTTCAGCAGGGTGGGTCTTTGGTGACAGCATCTGGTTTGTGGCCAAGCGACTTGCTGACGGAGTTCGCGACTACATCAAGAAGCACGCAGCAGATGATGCTGACGGCATACCTGGGGAGTCCAAGAACGACCGGCTTTTTGATACCTGGCAAGAGTACGGCTGCATCATGCAGAACCCTCAAACAGGTCAAGCAATTTGGTATGTGATGGTGCAAGGTCTTGATGCACAGGGACAAGAGACATACAAGCATCGCTTGAGTGTTTTGAGGTTTCCTCTGGCCAAGATATGGGACAGCGCTGACCAGTTCCCGCCTCAGATGATGGGATCTATCGAGGTGCTCAGCAAAGAGAAGGGCGAGGCTTCCGCAGATCAACCCTCTGCCTCGATGCCCCAAGCACTGGAAGCATTGCCCTCAGTTGAAGATGATGCAAACGAAAAGACAGCGCGTGCTGAACGGCCTGCAGCAGAGCATGTTACTGCGACAAGTTCACTTGGTTCGCCAGCTGCCCCAATCACAACTGGCTCAAGCGGGCGAGCTGACACAGCAGGCAAGCCAGTAGAAAAAGTAGAGGGTCGCAAGGTCCCTGTTCCAAAGTTTGTCCAACAAGGTAAGACACCAAGACAAGCTCAAGCTGAATCAGTATCAAACCGTGAGATTGCGGTTGACCCCGATGACTACCTCGATGAATTGGACGGCGCCAGGGCTGAAGCAAGGGCGATTCGGATGGATCAGGATTTGAGCCAGGCCGCCCTGCAAACGACTAAGGCTGTCGCAGCTGGCCCGATGAAGCAGGCAGCCAAGTCTGCTCCAAATGTGATGAAGCAAGCGAAGAAGGGAAGCACCGCGCTTCCACCTGTTGACCCTGAACCAAGTCACCAGCGGTTAGCCGGGACTGGAGCAAAAGTTGCTGAATCAAGCAGTCAAGGCGTGAATCAACAGACGCCGTCGCCGACTGCCGCAAATTGCCCTAAGCCGCATGCTGGAGCAACTGGAGTACCACGCCCAGTGGTACTCCCTTCCGCCGCGCCACCCGCAGTTGGCGGTAAAACCAAAGAGCCATCACAGCTTGCGATCAGCTTCATGCAGTGGCTGCAAGGTGGATTGGCCGATGGCAGCATCAAACACAACGAGCTAGGCGCACCTGTTCATTTCGTAAAGCATGGAATGGCCCTAGTCTCGCCTCTCATCTTCCGGGAGTACGCCAGCCAGTTCGGCGAATCACTGACTGGTGAACAGGATCCAGCACCGGAAGCGAGTCCTGGCCCCGGTGAATCATCGAGAACTGGCCTGGTGGTTCAACGCGAAGTTATTCGAGCAGGCTGGCACGTCCCAGCCCCAGGAGGGCTGAACGTGTGGGCCTTTCAAGTTAAAAAGAAAGGTAGTGCACGAGCAAGTCGCTTATCCGCCGTAGTGCTAAGAGACCCTCATCGCTGGGTAATGCCGGTCCCCCCGCCGAACCCATACATCACGCCAGCAGAGTCTGCTGAAACAGTCGAGTCAAGAGACGCGGACGCATAGAGCTATTACTGCGGCTAACTTCCTTTGGCGAGAAAGGCATGGCCACCGTCATGCTCCTATGATGCCCGGCGAAGTTGCGCATACAACTCACGCAAGTTTTCCTCACTCACAACAGTGTTGGGGTTGCGGTGGAGTCGCTCAAACGCGGCCTTAAGCCAGCGCTCCGCTTCCTGAGGCGGATCGTCAGGGAAGTCCGCACGAATTGAGTTCCACGCTGCTTGCAGAACTTGAACTGCGGCTCCGACGATTGAATCAGCCTGGCTGAATGGATATGGAAGTGACATGCCAGTGTTTTCCGATCTAGATTAAATCATGCTAGCTGACCGGAACCCGGTAAGAAAGCGAGTGATGAGGTCAGGGCTGAAGCCGAATGGCTTCTTCAAGAAAAAGTTGAATAGGTCTGCCTCTGGCTGCACAGGATCACTCGCGCTCATTCCAACAATGGGTACGGCTGAGTTGCCCGTCAAAGCAGCATCCGTTCGGATCTTCTGTGCAACCTGGTATCCGGTAGCTACTGGCATCTGGATATCAAGGAATATCAAGTCAAAAGTCTCAACGGCCAATAGAGCCAAAGCCTCGCCACCGTGCTCCGCTACCTTACAAACGAAGCCATGGCCATCGATCATCTCTTGAGCAGCGGCCAAGGCCTCAACAGAATCATCCACGACGAGGATGCGCGGCACGCTTGTTTCTGTGGGCGGAATGAAGTTTGAAACAACGGCGGGGACCGTCACGATGAACGAGCTACCCTGACCGTGAACGCTTTGAACATCAATCTGGCCGTTCAGAACTGCCAGTTCACGCTTCACCACAGCCAACCCGAGTCCGCTACCTGGCGTCGAGCGCCTCTTTGCTTCGGGCAGCCGCACATAGGGCTCAAAAATCGAACTGAGTGCTTCTGTCGGTATGCCAATCCCTGTGTCTGTGACTTTAATTTCCAGCTCGTCACGACGCGCTGAAATACAGCGCACCACAACCTCACCCTCATCGGTGTACTTCAGTGCATTGCTAACCAGATTTGTGACGATCTGGGTGAGGCGCGTACGGTCCACCATCACCCGATTCGGCATTGGAGCCGATCGGTCTAAACGAAGAGTAAGCCCTAGGCTCATGGCCCTGGAACGAAAGTCATCCATGACCAACTCAAGTAGGTGGGGCATGTCTACCTCATCGAGGTGAGGCTGGGGCGAATCATCGACTTGAGACTTGCTGGACGCCGACGCATTCGCCAGCACACGCTCAATTTGCTGGACTGAGCGTTGGAGATTACCGACCGCCTTATCTACTTTGGACAAGGTTTCAGGCGAGGACGTAGCGCCTGGTATCTTTCTGACCAACACGTGCACCAGCCCTAGGTTGTTGACCATGGACTGCAATGGCGTGCCAATCTCATGGCCAACCATCTCGGCCACAACCTGGCGCAGGAAGATCACCTGACGCTCCGAGGTACGGACGGCACGAGATAGCTCGTTGATCGCTTGGCCACCAACCAACATGGCCCATTGGGCCAGCAGCGAATAAAAGTAGGGCTGAAGGCCATACTGCTTTTCGCTGTGAGGTACTTCAGCCATCAAGTAGCGTACTGAACATGCCACCGTAAGCACGGTTGTCAGGGTGGCGTTCAGGAGGTTGGCACGAAATGCCCAGCGCCCCAAAAACAAGCTCCCATACAGGTAGATGGTCGCTGTCCAGACTGCATTGGAGAAAATGAGATACGAATATTCCCACGGCCCCTCAGATAGCGCGAAGCAGTAGGCAAGCGTGAAGTAGCCCGCAATGACAAGGTAGCCAATACTGGCGCCAAGTCGCGCATCTTGAGGCCTTAAATGCACATATGCTGCCGTGCCAAAGAAGCCGGGCCCAAATATAGGCGCAGCCCATGCCAGATAGTGCGTGAGCGTGTTGGTGAAATATGCCTCTGCCCAAATGCAACAGATAACCAAGCCTGCCAGCATGTTCCACGTCTTCAGCGCGCGGAGGTATGCAGGTGGGTACTTGGGCGAGTCGCCCGGCAGAACTGAATGATCCATGATTCCTCTATTTATTCATTAGACGTGTATGTCATGACTCCCGCAAAACCACAGAGGCTGGGTTGACCGCAGAGGAGCTTGAGGCCGCAGCCGAAGCTGCGCAACAGGGCACGGCACCGGCATAGGCTCTTGGAAACTGGGGAAGTGATGAAGCAGCGACACCGCTAATGTGGAAGTAGCGGATGTTGCGGGCCTTGAGAGCCAGCAAAGCAGCTGAACTACATTCCGGGTACACCTCATTGAGGACAACAGACCCGGTTGGAATGAGATCGATGTACTGATCGAGCGCATCGTCGCGAGCAGCGTTGACGAAGATCAGAGGCTGCGCAGCGCGAAGCGCCTCTTTGACTTTCTGGTGATCTGCCCTACGAACGTCCAGAGGGATGACAGCGGTATCCAGTTCGGCATCCGCCTGTCGGGTCAGTCGCTTCCCGATGTGCCCCTCTGATCCCAGGATGATCACTTCAGCGTCACCAGGCATGCTGCACAGGGCACGGACCTGCTTGACGGCTCTACGCACCCATACGACAGTGCGCTCAGCTTCGATCGGCTGCCGGTCTACGCCCATGCGAGCAAGCACACTAGGAAGGATGCCTGAGTAAGAGGCGGTATCGGTGTTTAAAAGGGTGGCCATGCGCTCCATGCGCATATAGACCCCCATAACTCGACCAGCATTCGCTGGGTCACAGAAATCGGCTTCATTGCAGCCCATCACGCAAATGAAGCCGCCTGAGTCGGAAAAGGTGAAGATGCCCCCCAACACGGGCGTCCACTTGCGACGACGGGCGTACCAAGAGAACGTGATGCTCTCTAGGTAACGCTGATCCGCCAGATAAAAGAGCGTGGCAGTTCTAAACCGTCGGCGGAACACCCATCTGTTCAAGAGGCCGAACAGGCGGAGCGAAGCGTCGGCACTCATGGCAAGCGTCAGTAGCAGCATGAGCGTTTTGTAGAGAAACGCTCGAAGTCTGCCGAACAGGCTGGGTGTTGGAGGTGCTGTCACTCAGCTTGGCAACTTAATTTTCTTCATCGCCAATGAAGCAAATTTGTTGCTGTCCAAGGCACTCAGATCCACTGCGCTTGGTGTCTCTGCCAGCTTGGCTAACGCACGCAGGGTATCCCTCGGCATGCCCTTGGCAACCATGTTGGCAGCCAATGTCGGTACGTTGCCCGCCGGGTCTGCTATCGCGTCGAGCTGCACCTCAGTTAGGTTCGCGGATATAGGGCGCACAGTGAACCCGGAATAGAGTTTAGCCATGCGCACACGCCCCTTGACGGTCGGCATAAGCTTGGGATCAGTGTCTTGTGCCACCACTGAGACGGCCAAGCTCTGCGGATCTTGGCTCACCGACACCTTGCATACGACATCGCGATCGTCGGTTGGCCAAACGCCTTTGATCCACATATAGCACAACGAGGCATCGGGATTGTTGTCGGGGAGGGTTGAGTCTTCGAGCATGTTGGCAACCCACTTCGGGAAGGTCTCGCGCACGAGCACCAAAGCCAGCACAGTCTTCATAGGCGCGTTCACGCGAAGCACGCCCCTGAAGCCCTTGAACCCGTTCACACGTTCTGCGCGCTCGAAGAGGGCAACTCCATCGTCGAAGCCGCGGTCAATCCAGCCGCTTGCCGTGACGCTCGCAGATCCGCTTGAGGCATCGCTGGAGGACACCTGTGCAAATACGGCGGATGAAGCCAGCAGGGTTGATAGCAGTGCATGTTGAATCGTCTTCATTTGAACCATCCTTGATTGAAACTTAAGGGACATTTATTAGGTGCGACGGCGAGCCACCGAAGAAAGGATGCTCGCTAACAGCAACGCTGGGCTGGTCGGTTTCACAGCAAACTCGACCTTCTGGTCTCGAACAACTTCGGCCATCTCGGATTCAAGCGGCGTATTGCCTCGCACCTTGCCCGTCAGTAGCGTAATCACTGCGTTGGCGTCGATCTCTCTGATCTTGCCAATCAAATCGTATGAGGTGCCGCTCTTCAACATCACATCAAGCACGAATGCATCAAAGTTGCCGATGCCCGCAGAGACAAGCTCCTGAGCAGTTGAAAAAGCCATGGCCGGATAGCCGCTTTCACTGAACCACATGGCCAAGCTCTCAGCTGCTGGAAGGTCATCATCCAGCACAGCAATTCGCAATGGCGATCCACCATCGAGGATTTGCAACAACTCGACCGCGTAGCGCAACTGACCAGGAACAGTCGCCTCAAGCGAGCCGCACGTGGAGATTAGCCACCGCCCTTGATGGCGTGAACAAGCCAGATTAGCTGCCTGGCTGGCGGCAGTCATGACAGGCCCGGGACTGATCTGACACTCAACCTCCTGACCATTGATCAACAACACCCCAGACTCCATGCTTCTTGCCACGCTATCGCCAGAGGTGTGAAGAACCGAGGAAAGCGATACGCCGATCCGATCTTGCAGGACAAGCAACTCCTGTAGCGTCCAAATGCCGAAACGAAGTTTGCGGCGCACCTGACTGGGCGTGATGTTGAAGGTCTCAGCGAGTGCGTTTGCATGTGAAGCACTCGCCACACCCTTCTGAGCGAGTGCAGATCTGATCGCTTGTTCAGTAAGCTCGGCATGTTTAGGGCGCTCATCGCCACCAACGCGCGCAGAAGATTCGTTGCCAGTCATCGGGAGGAACATAAAAGAGGTGCGGAATCGTACACAACCAACGGATCTATAGCTAGATGCGCAACTGACGCGCACGAAATGCGCTCGGCGTGTTGTAAACGCGTATTTTATGTGCTGTAATGCGCGCTAAACGCTCATTCATAGAGCATCAAACGCGCGTTTAATGCGCAATTGATGGAAAAAATGAACTTGGTGGGCGCTAGAGATTCCTTAACCTGATCACACATGGAGGATGTGCGATGCGGCGTCAGCGGATCGCTTGCAAAGCAAGTACTCCACAGGTGCCAAGCTTCCCTTAGTTGTCAGATTGCGCCGCGATGAAGACGGATCAGCTGTGATCTCAAGTGTTGCGCGGCAACCAAAGCTCACCTTGGCGGATTCCGCCAATGTTGACAAGGTTCAATCTGGTGCTAAATTACACATTGCGGGGTTGGTCGGCATTGCCGAACACATTTATTGTTGGGTGTAGTGCGTCTTCACCCTTACTGGCGGACAGTTCGTCTATGTGACGCGGCCAACCCTCAATGTTCAACAAACTGGAACTTGAGGGGTCTTATGGCACAAGCCAATAATTTCCGGCGCGAAGACGCCGCTTGCCCTGGTGAGGGCTCTCGTGATCTGCATTCTCACTTTCAGCCGACGCTGTTGAAGGGAGAGTCAGCATGATCATTGTCGCCGTCGTAAGCACAAAGGGCGGTGTCGGCAAGACAACCTTGACCGCCAACCTGGGAGCAATCCTGGCTGATCTCGGTATGCGCGTTCTCATGATCGACGCAGACGTACAGCCTAGCCTGAGCCGATATTTTGCTCTGCAAGAAACGGCCCCTCACGGCTTGAGCAAGCTGTTGATGAGTCAGACAGCATCGCTTGACTGCATCAGTCGCGTGCAGTTGCCGCCTGAGGGCATAGATGCCAGTCGGCTGCCGAAACTCAATCCCCACGGATCGTTGGACCTGGTCCTCTCGGACGCAGCCAACCGCGAACTGCAAATCTGGCTAGACGACCATCCCATGCGAGGCGCGGCTTTCAGCAATGTTTTGCGAAGCCCTGTTCTGGCGGACGCATATGACATTGTCGTCATAGACACGCAAGGTGCGAAGGGTGCCCTGCAGGATGCAGCCATTCTTGCCGCAGATTTCTGTGTCTCTCCAATTTGCCCAGACATTCTGTCGGCTCGCGAATTCATTTCGGGAACGGTCGATTTGCATAAGCGCCTGGAACCAGCGCGGCCAGCTGGTGGTATCCCACATTTGAAGGCTGTTATCTACAAGCTCAAAGCGACGTCAGACGCAAGAATGATCGCGGACACCATTCGCACGCAGTTTTTGGACCTTAAAGGCCGTGTGCATGTAATTGATACGGCCGTACCGGATGCTGTGGCTTACCAAAAAGCTGCTACTGCTCAATTGCCCGTTCACTGGGTGGACCCCACTAAGGCCAGCCAGATTATGCACAAGGTAGTTTGGGAGCTTTTCCCAAATCTTCAAGGTGTTTATTCCACAGACTTCATGGAGCATGATGCTGCCATGGACGATTCCGAGCCAGAAGAAAATCAAGCTGTTACTCCGTCTCTGCGGCGAGTCGCCAAATAAGCGGGGTGCGAAATGAGTACTAGCACGAAACCCCCAGTCGCATCACCGGCATCACCGGCATCACCGTCTAAGCCGAACCTCAAGAAACCTGATGTTCAAGCGCTTAGGGCTAGCTTAAACGCCCCGATTCCGAGCCAGGGAGCTACGGGCATGAAGCCCGGGGATACATACGATGAAGCATTTCAGCGATTGCCTGTAATGCAGATCAAACGGTATGACTACAACCCACGAGTTAAAGCCAACCCTGCCTACCTGGAGCTGAAAGATTCAATTCGTTCAACCCAGGCGAAAAACGTAGTCCTGACGATTACCAAGCGTCCGGGCGATCCCGAGTACATCTGTGCCGCTGGTGGTAATACGACATTAACGGCAGTTCAGGAATTGTGGGAAGAAACCCAAGATCCGGCATACGAGACGGTTAAAACTCTGTTCACAAAGTGGACAGATGACATTACCGTCATTATTGCTCACCTAGCTGAAAACGAAAATCGAGCAGATATCTGTTTCTGGGACAAGGCGAAAGCGATTGTTGATCTGAAGGCACGACTGGAAAGAGAGCGGAATGGGACTATTATTCCCATTGAAGGCTTCATTACCGAGATCAAGAAAAAGGGGCTCAACAGTAATACCACGACTGTTCGTGCGTATTTCTTTGCTACCGAGCAGCTTAAACCCATCGGTCAATGGCTTACTCTGCCTGCCACGAAAGCGCTGCAACCACGTGTCAATCAGCTCAGGAAAATTGCGGCAGCACTTGGATTGCCTGCACCGGAGATTGATTCCCTGGTCAGGCAAACGCTTGAAAAGCAAGCCATTGCGCTAGCTGAAATTGAATCCAGTAATCCGCAAATAGATGTTACTGTGGACGCGCCAGCCACCTCTTCTGCGCTAGATCAGGCGTTCGCGCAAACACTGAATCTGTCGCTGAATGAGTTGGTTGTCATGCTGTCCACGGCTTCCGTGCAGACAGGTCAATTATCTGGACAAACCTTGCGTGACGCCGCAAAGGCTGCAATCGCTACCCCGCAGTCAACGCCTGAGACGGTCGTCGCCCGCCCATCGGCGCCGAACAAGCCACAGCTTCCTACGCCAGCACGCCAGCTCCCATTGCAGCCCGCAATGCTTGCGCCCATGCCAGGCGCTGCAAAGCCCTCACAGGCTGTATCCAGCACAAGCCTCACGCCTGGGGAGCAGTCCGCATTGCCTACGACTGGCGCCCCTCCTGTAGCTTCGGATCAAGGTATTCCTGCTCAAAGCGGCAACTCGTTTAAAGATCCGGCTTGGATGACATTGCGCGCGACAGGTCCCGCTGACGATCCCACACACCCTGATCATGCAGCTGGTACGGTCCTTGCGCTGATCCGAGACATCTGTGACGCATGCGCTTTGCATGACTTGGTTTTTGTTGCGCCTGCAATGCCATTGGGCTTTTACTGCGAACTGCCTGCGCAACCGTTTAGCGGTGAATTCATACTTTCGCAGCCGCCCAATGACGATGTTGATGACCCTGAGTGGAGTGGTCGTCGTGCTGCTGCACTGCGTCGCTCTGGGTGGCAGATTTTGGTTGCATTGTCTGGTCAATGTGATTCACAGCTCCTGCGCAAACTTCCACGTGAAAGCCAGTGGCGGCAATCGGCAGAGTCAGGTAATTTGTCCAGTATTTTCAAATCCTTAGGCATGGGATCTACTGATCCTAATCGAGGCGGCGTACAGATTAGTGTTGTCGATATTTATCGATTCATGTTTGCACCTGAACTCGGGGATTTATTCCTTGCACTTTGGTCTTGGGTACAACGTTGGGTTCAGAATGAGCCCGATCGTTTTCCATTCGAGATTTTTCCAGCTCGATAAAAGCAAATAAAGCCATCAACAGTTGCAAGAGTAGTAAAAATGCAATCGTAATAACCAGTCACAAAAGTCACCGGAGGGCCCATGTTGTTGAAACTAAGCATGTCAGATCCAGCAGTTAAACTGTTGGCGTTGAAACAGCTGATGGAGCAAATTGACAATCATGTTGATGAGCTTCTGAAACAAGGCCTCGATTCAGCATTGCTCGAAGATTTGCGCAATAGACCGATGCGTGACTATGTAAGGGCGGCACAATTCTCATCCTTGGAACTTGTTGTTGAAATAGATGAAGCAAACCTGCGTTACGTCTTCATGCACGTCGAAGATGAGCGACGTGACCGGACGCTCAAAGAGTATTTCGTTAAGCACGGTGCGTCAGCAGAAATGCTGAATCGTTTGTTCAAGATGAATCGTGATGAAGTGCAGGCTCTCCGTGACCTATTTCTAGGTGAAGCCAAAACTGGCAGACACCCAATGCCAAGTCCGTTTGAACGAGAAGAGATTCATCGTGAATGGGACGCCATCGTCAGAAATGGCCAGGGGCAACCCACACGTGAGTCTCTTTATCAGCTACACACGAAATTCAATCAACACACGATTTCGGCTCTGTGGCAGGTTATTAACGAGTTCGGGACGATTGAGTCCACAGCCTCGTTGCGTCAGTCCACGAAAAATCCACCAATCCAATCTAGTGGTTGGAATGGCGGTAATCGCACCCATCGCACAAATACGGGCGATGGGGCATCTCTCAGCGCGTAAATATCAGCAGTTTTTTGGAGCGCGATATGGAACATACACCCTCTTTGACTGGTGACTCTGTGGTCCAAATGCCCCGTACAACGGTGCAAATGAGCGCAGATCATGCGCTAATACTCGACACGATGGGGCAGCCACCCATATCTTTCCATCGAGCCTTCGTTGACGTGACTGGGAGTGTTACTTCCGCGCTTTGGCTGTCCTGGGCAATAAACCAAGTCAATATCCAGGCAGCCCAGTTAAGACGGAACGGTGTAGCCCAGCTTGAAGATGTTCAAGTCTGGTTCGAATGCAATCACCACGATTGCGAGCGAGATACAGGCCTGACACGCCGTGAACAGGACACAGCCAGGCGCATTTTGCGCGATGCAAAAATCCTACATGAGCGTACGGCTCATCGTGGAAAAGGATTCCATATTGAAACCCGAGTCCTCAATGCGCTGTTGGCAGAGAAATCTGCTGAGTCATGGTCCGGGTTTGCCAATCTGGTAACCCCCCAAGGTTCAGCAAGTGCATCTCTGGCTGCGGCTGAGATTCGCATTACGGGTGAGCAGCAAAAAGTCAAGGCTCTACACAATCGAGGAGCGGCCTAACGCCGTAGTGGAACCTGGATGACTCTTCCACTTCCTTTACTACATAGCGTCCAGTCAGGAGCGGATCACGCCCCAGGCATGACTGTTCGCGCCAGCACTGTTCCTGCCCACGTAGTTATGAGCAGCATAGAGCAGGCCCAACAGCTTGCGAGTGAACAGTTAACTGGCCGAGGGTTCATTCAGTACTGGCCGGTACTAGCTGATCTGTGCGGCGGGATAAAGCCTGCACTGATGCTTGGGCATGCGATGTACTGGACACGCGGATGGTTGAAAAAGCACCCCGAGCGGGGGGGCTGGTTCTGGAAGACAGCAAAAGACTGGCAGGAGGCCACAGCATTAACGCCACGCGAACAAGAGAGCGCTCGGAATACGCTGCGCGAGCTTGGATTCTGGCAAGAGGAATTGGCCACCACGCCTGGCGCGGGTAATAGGCTTTTCTACAGATTGAACATTCCAGAGCTTTGCAACAAGCTGATCACGGCGGCTAAGACAAAGACCGAAGGAACCATAAGTCGTTGGGATGATGCCTTCTTGCTGTCGTTGCTGGGTCAACCTATTGCCTACTATCGGGCTCTTGCAGATCTCTCAGGAGGTGTGATTGGCGGACTCGTTCTGTCGCACCTCCTGAGCGAGTTGCGTTCTGCAGTCTTGACAAAGACCATTGATGCGGATGGATTTTTCCCTTACTCGGTCGAGGAACAGCGCGTGACACTGGCGCTGGGGACGAAATCACAACGCAATGCCCGAGAGGCACTCAAGAAAGCTGGTTTTGTTCAGGAGGCCCTCACAAAAGGGCAACGGCCAACGCTCTTGGTTACCGTGAATTTGGCAGCCATTCTTGCTTTGCTCACAGGCAAAGGAGCGCCCGGGGCCAACACGCCAGCCGGAAGGGTGGCAAGAAAAGCCCAGACTCAAGAACGCGCACAGATTCTGAGTCAAGAAGGCAATGTGACGACGCTTCGCGGTCCGATCATGGTTATCGATCATGATGGACCCCAGACGCAAACTTTCGTGGCGCCTCCGTCAACGCAAAGCGTGCCGGTAGGTGGCGCTTTCCGCCACTCAAGGGCTGCCCTTTTGTCGAAACGCCCAGGAGTTGGTAACAGCGAGGGTTGCCCTTTTGTCGATTCCAGAGCTGCCCTTTTGTCGGCTCTATATACAAAACCTACTTTCCAAAAGAACTCCTCCAGTGCGCGAGAGCGTTTGAGCAAACGAAGGGTCACCAATCCTGATGATGGGAGGTGGAGGTCTTTGCCTTTGCCTTTTGATGAACCAATCAGCCCAACATCGACAACTGCTGAGCTGAAAGCTGAGATTGATCCCGTTTGTACAAAGGATGTGAAGCAACACGATGCTGTTGATGAACGGACCGTTTCTTCCATGGCTACGCCCGTTTTGGATGGTGTGTTTTGGCCAGATGGGATCGACGTCGAAAGTGCTCGTCGGGTCTTCACAAATGTTCCTGCTCACATCAACGTGCAAGAACTGGTTGACGAGTTGGCTGGGCAGATGAGAGCCAAATCTGTTCCAAGCCCCGTTGGATACCTTTCGACCTTGGTTCGGAAGGCCATGGATGGAGCTTTTGTACCGACGCGAGCTGCTGGCGTTGCCGAGGCCCGAGCTGCAAAGGCTCGGTACGAAACTGCGCTGGCTGATGCAAAGGCCTCTCCGGTCACTGAAGTTGTTTCGGCTGGCTCGGGCGATGAGATCGAGCACAGCAACAGCAGCAAGGAAGGCATTGAGCGTCTGAGAGCTGTTCGACAAAAAGTGGCTAGCCAGGTATCAAGCAGTTTGTTGAGCTTGGCAAGTGGGGAGCCTGATTCGGAGCCTCAGTCATGAATGCATGGGTGAGTTTGACTTCGTGGTCAAAAAATGACCAATGCGCCCCAGGGGCTTATTGGTCAGAATGTGACCACGCTGAAAAGTTCGGCTATCATCTGCTCTGGTCAAAATCTGACCAGATCGCCCTTGGGGCGCATTGGTCAGAAAATGACCAGAAGGACAGAATGATGACTCGCCAAGTTTTGACTCAAGAAGGGCTACTCGTTCATTTGTTGCACGCGCTCTCTGATCGAGACAGCGCTTACCTGTTGTGGTATCTGTTAGCTCAGCGGGCTGATGAAACTCCCCTGCGTTCCAGTCGCCGTGCGATCCATGGTGACTTGGGTGGTGTTATTGGATTGACCAACGTGCTGACTGCGACCAACCGTTTGACGGATGCTGGTCTGATCACCACACGGGTGTATCCCAGAACCTTTACCGAGTACCGGGTCAATGGCCACGCTGTTTCAGGACTACTCAACCAGCCCCTGACTACCGCCAATTTCTTGCCTGGGATCCTCCCCCGCGAGGTTCCGTTTGTTACTCGCTGGAATGCTGGCGAGCAGTTCTGTGAAGTACCCGATTCAGCCGTAGATAAAGGCGATAGCCAACCCACTGCTGCTGATCAATCCGACAACCTCTCTCCCACGGAGAATCAACATGACCAATAAAGCCAAGGGCCAAGAGCCTGGGGTGGTTAAAAGTCGTCGGTCGGCTGCTGCGGTACCCGCCAGCATTGCCGCGCTGGCCTCTTCCATCCCTGCGCCTTATGCAACCAGCGATCGAGTCTTCTTTGAAACAGATGAAGACTCACCCTTTCCCGACAAATACTCCATCGCAAAGGAAGCTGCGGCGCTTGCTGATCTGATTTCCACTGACAACGTCGATGACACCGATCCTCGCTATCCCCGCTTGGTGATGTATGAGGAACGTGTTCTTGCATTCAATCGGATGAATGAGGAATACAGGCTCCGTGCTGGCGCAGAGAAGGTCGTGACGGTCTCAGAAGCCATCGGCATGCGTTCTCTGGGCACCCTGGTCGATGACGAGCAGGACACGATGACTTTGCATACGAAAGAGGCCTACCGCCTCTTCATGGGCCGAGCACGTGATCCCCATGGTCAGTACGCGCAGATTGTGGGGGGCAAGCGCGTTGCTGCTGCACTCAAGAGCCTGTGGATTCTGTCGGGCAATGACAATCCATACGCTGACTGGGCCCTCCTGAGGCACGAAGAGCTGATGAAGGAGCTGACCAAGCTCATTGATCAAGAAGTCAACCGATTGAATCAGAAGCTTGAGGCTCAAAAAGCCCGCGGCCTTTCGTATTCAATACTCAAGTCAGCTGAGCCAAAGGTCAACGGGCTGGGCTTCAAGAGCCCGTACGGTTACGCAATCTCGGATCTTGTCGTGCAATACGACTATTTCGTGCGCCTGGTGAAGACTCTGGTGCGCAAAGATCAGCTCACCGACGATCAGGGGCGCCAATCCATTCGTGATTTGACCCGTCGTATTCGTGCTGGCTTCATTGAAACCGCACGGTTTGAGCGCTTTCTGCTGCGACCCGAACTGCGTGAATTGTCTCGGACGGACTTCGTTCCCAGTGCATCGAGCGATGCTGCAAAGCGTGTCCTGGCTGTGACTGAGCTGTTTGGCCCCATCCCTTCTGATATCTACAGCGGCAAACATCAACCGCGCCACAGCCGTCGTCGCGTGAAGATGGGGCCTGAGGAGCGTAACTTGCTCGACAGGGTGAGCGCTGATCTGCTGCGGCAGGAGCAACAAGCAGGGGTTGATTCAACTGCGGAAGCTCAGCTCATCTGAGGATGGCTCAAAGGGGTGAGCGAAAAGGTTTGTGTTGAAAGGGTGCAGCTATCGCTGCTCCAAGCGCCAGAACCAGGTTGGGATTGGAACAATGGGACTTGAAAGGATTGGCATGGAACAGGCGGGGCTTCGGTCGGTGCTGGATCAAGTTGAGGCTGTGGCTTCAGGCGGATCTGCGACTGATGCCCTCTTCAAGCCAGTGCTGTTGAAGAAGCCGGTGGCTGCCGCAACTCATCCAAGCTGGGTAGAAGACGATGATGCTGCTGCCTTGTCAACACAGTCTGTGATGGCTGATGCCAAGGATGGTCAACAACATGTTGACCTAAAGCCCTTTAAGGGTAGGGGCGCCGGAAGGCGCCTCCGGGAAGCGCAAGACGCTGTTGACAAGATTCATGAGGAAATGCGTCAACTTGCCGAGCTGAGTAAGTCTGTCAAAGGCAGGCAAATCTACCTGACTGTTCATGCTCGGGCTTCCAGCGGTCAAGCGTCGCTACGTTGGCGGCGGGCTGGAACAGTGGAGAAGACCAGTCACATTGCATGGCGTGACTTGGAGCAATGGCTGGCCCCTTTGGAGTGGGAACTGGCGCAGTGGTATCGCACGACCAACGCTACCGCAGTGGCTCTAAACGAACAGGAGAAGGACGCGAGGGCTGCGCTTCGTACTGCAGAGACCTTGGCCAAGCGTGGGGTGGATCAGGACGAAATTCAGATCGCCCTGCCCTCTTCCTCTCGCAAGCTGCCAGAGGAGATCTGAACCTTGCGTGGTGCATCTGCGGCTCTGCGGTGTTTTTTTCGGTGTAATGATGTCCATTTTCTAGATCAATAAAATATATAAGTGAATCAACAACTTATATCTAGTTTTGAGACTTAATTTTCTTTGTGGACTTGATCGCTGGATCAAGTTATCATTTGAAAACAAAAGCTGACGACGACTTGACTGAGCACTCTGGTAAGGGCCACCTCCCTCCCCTACTGCTGACTGACCAGCAAGCTGAGCGTTTGTATCGTCGGTTGTCTCCCGTTCAGTTCAAGGCTGCTTTGTATGCGAAAGGATGGAAGCTCAAGGACCTGGCTCTTTATTGGGATGTGAGCCCTGAGTGGTTGACCAGGCTTGCTGGCAACGTGAACCGGCCGATCTACTTTGATCATGCTGTCCGTGGGTTGCCTCGGCGTGGAAGACCAATCCCGTTGCCGCCTTCGTGGCTAAGAGCACTTTCCGAAGGTCGGGCAGACGCTCTGCGTCGGCCTCGTTCGAAACCGAAGGAGCCAGGATTCGAATATCAGGACTACCTGGTGGTTGGAACGATCCTGGTTGTGAGTCGATACCTTGGTGACGACATTGACGAAGGGATGCGAGGCATCGTGGTTGGTTTGGAGCGTGGGATCGAGGGTGAGGTCTATCAGGTGGTGTTTGAGTCAGGTGCGTTGGAGCGCTTCGCGGCAAAGGACGTGGAAAGCTATCTGGCTGAAACAGGCCTGGAGCGTGAGAACCTGATGGGCTACAAGTTCTTGGGACCAGATCGGGTCAAAGCTGACTTTGAGAGAGGTTTGTTTGAGTTCTGAGTTGATTCGTCGCAATGCGACTTGGCTGGTGGTCTGCTGGCGCAGGACCCTCGGCTTTTTTACCCGCGCCGACAGGAGGCTGTTATGCCCAATACTTTTGATGGAAAAGGGAACCTTGGTGACGCACCAACCTTGAAGGTTGCGAAGGGACCCAATGGTGAGTTCAAGGTCGCGGAGATGCGAGTCTTTTTTGATCGCTGGTCGCAGGACAGCGAAGGCAACCCCGTGCAAGTGGGTGGTTTCTGGATGCCGGTCCAAATTTACGAAGCAAAGGCCGAGGCCTGCGCCAAGTTGCTGCGCAAGGGCGCTCGGGTGAAGGTCGAGGGCGAACTCCGCGAGTTTCTTGCTCACGACGATGATGGCAAAGAGGTCCAGGCGTTCCAGGTCAGGGCAGATGACGTGCACCTTGTTCTCTCGCGTATTGACGAGATTAAATTCCGGCCCCCACGTGAACGTGCGGAGCAGCCGGAAGCTGCCGGTTACTGATAGATAAATAGCCCTCCAGTCACATTCCTAAACAAAATATACGGGCTAAAATAATAGATAGCGAAAGAAGTACAGAATATTTTGGAGCAAATGAGTATTTCTGCGTGAAGCAGCTTGACGATTTTGCCAGCTTCAAGCAAAAGTACTTATTTGAAACAGCAGTACGGCGGGAGTTTGCTGGATTCCCTTTGCAATTAGTTGTATGCGCCGAAACAGCCTTAACCTGCTCTAGGTGTTCCAAGAACAACATTGCGTTATCGACAAGGTTCTGAGGTTCCTAGCAGCTTCCGAATGAGGACCACATGAACCACTTCTGTCGATCAATTGGCCAATACTTACAAGTTGCCGTCCTTGTGGGTGGAGCACTGAGCATCGCTGGCTGTAGCAACCTCGACCCGACCTTGGGGGGGATGCTCAAGATCCAATCTGCTGGCGACGCGCCAAAGGTTGGCGCGACCGCTTCGACCACGCCTGTCAGCGTGCCTGCTGGCGTGGTCAGTGTTCCAGATGGTGCCCCTGGTACCAGCAATGCGGCGTGGCCAGCTGCGCGTGGCTGTCGGATGATGACTGACTTCACCACTCATGCTGATGTCGACACGCTCTATGCGCGAGCGATGAAGTCATTCAACTTTAAGTCGCCAGATCAAATTGCTGTCATTCGCAAGACGGTTGACCGGCTGTATGTCGTTGATGATGGATATAAGCACGAGAAACAGGCCGGTGCTTATTATCACTTGGCGCAGTCGGTGAGCTATGTTCGGGCCTCTGGGATGTCTGATGCAATGTGGCTGGACTTAGAGTTTTCCAAAAATGGGACCGGAGCTGATGTTTCCGCCAAATATTGCACCACCTCGCGCGATCCACAGGTAGGTACGGTTTCTTTTCACCAATCCGTGCAAAAGCTCATCAGAGACTCGCTTGGGAAATAGGGGCACTGTATTCAAAAGCCAGGTTGTAGCAGCTTAAATTGTTAACCAGGATCTAAATCCGGATGCCTCCGTTTGAACCCACCCCAGTTCTGATCGCAAAGAAGGAGCTGATCTCTAAGTGCGTGGGTGATGGGCTACGCATAGGGCTATCTCTGTCGTATGTTGATGGAGCAAGCAAGCTGCTGTCGTCCACGTTAGAGGCCGTTTGGTGTGCTCCGCGCCGTATGTGGGTGCTCGATGCCGTGCCGCCCAGTAGGGTGGCGTCAGGTTTGCGGTACGTGTACCAGGAGCACGCCGATGTGTTTGAGATGGGGGCTGTTGAAGATGCGGTGAAGAAGGGGCTTGCGCAGCTTGAGCCCGATTACTTCACACAGATGTTGGACGTACAGGTTTTCCCGTTGACAGGCGGTGGTATGGCCGTCAGCTTTCTGTACGACCGATCAACCATCAAGGCCATGCGTGCCCTGCAGGGGCGCTTTCACAAGTTCGCGCAGGCCTGGGAGGTGCGTCGGCCTGCTGGCGACATTCTGCGGGCCCTGAAAGACATTGCTGGCATATCTCCAGACTTCGTGTTTGTGCATGAGCGACCTGTGGTGCTGGAGGACCTGGTTGGAGCGCCGAAATCGCAGGCTCCTATCACCGTGCCTGCAGCAACACCGCCCCGCGGCGATGGTTTGGGCGGTGAGGAAGAAGGGGGTTCAGGGTTCCTATCCACGATGGTTGAGCCAATGGCCATGCTTGATGTGGATGAGGACCAACTTCAACGCATATCGGTAGAAGCAGGACTCCGTGACTATCAGACAGCAGGTGTTCGATTTCTGCTGGCGCGATCGGGCTGCTTGTTAGGTGATGACATGGGTCTGGGCAAGTCTCGCCAAGCCGTTGTGGCAGGGCGCTTGTCCGCAGGATTCGCTCCTGACGATCGAGTGTTGGTGGTCTGCCCGGCATCACTTCGCATTAACTGGGAGCGTGAGATCAAGGCTGTCTTTCCAAATGCCATCGTTGGCATGGGCGGCGAAGACAGGATGGCAACACTCTATGGTTGCCAATGGGTGATCACCAATTACGAGAGACTGGGAGGGCTTGTCAGAGAGACGGGTCTTAGGTTCAAAACCATTCTCGTAGACGAGGCTCACAATCTCAAAGAGCACGAGGCTGGCAGGACGCGAAACGCTTTCATCATCGCAGAGCGCATCCCCCGCAAATTCATCATCACTGGCACGCCGTTGCTCAATCGAGAGATTGAGTTGCACACGCTGTTGAGGTTGACGGGACACCCTCTGGGCATGATGCCGCTGACTGATTTCAGAAAGCAGTATAGCGGTGGGAAAGACAAGCGAAGCTTGTTAGCGTCGGAGTTGTCTCATTGGATGATCCGACGTCGCAAGAACGTGCTCAAGGATCTTGGGATCAAGACTAAGCAGGTTCGGTACATCTCGCCAGCTGAAGGTCTTGGCACCTACAAGTCCATCCTTGACGACATGTCGATGATGGTCATGCCCAAGATCGTCAAACTTCGGCAGACGCTAGAGGCGCTCAAGTTTGACTTCGTTGTTGAGACGATCCAGTCACTTGGTGAGGATGACAAGATCATCATCTTCACGGAGTACATGGCCACAGTTGAAGCGTTGAAGAGAACGCTCAACGCTTGTGGCATCGGATGCGTGTCGCTAGTGGGCAGTGATGCACCAGTTAAGCGACAGAAGGCCATTGATGCCTTTCAAAATGATCCGACATCGCGCGTCTTCATCGGTACGACGCTGGCTGCTGGTGTCGGCATCACATTGACGGCAGCCAACTATGTGCTGTTTTGCTCGCTACCCTGGACGCCTGCCTTGATGAGGCAGGCTGAGGATCGAGCATATAGGCTGGGACAGATGCGCGATGTCATCGTGCTTGCCCCAATCATCCCTGGAACCATTGATGAGCAAGTCTGGGCCCTGTTGGAAGCCAAGACCGAGCTTGAGCAAGATGTGGTGGAGGCTGCTGTCATGGCATGCCTTCCAGCGTAAGGAGAAGATCCAATGAACGTGGTTTCAATCAACTCGCACCCGAAGCGTTTTGCACCTGGCAGTCGGGCAATGCATCGCTTTCATGGGTGGTGTGAAGTCGTGGCTGCACGTGGTGAGAGGCGTTTGATTCGATGGGTGGAACATGTTCCCCAGCGAGTCGATGATGTTCCTGATCAAGTAGAGACGTTGATGGGGGTGGACTCAATTGATGTCCTTGAGCAAGAGGTCATCGTCACACACGAGATAGAAGTCTCAGCGGATGAGTTGCGCGCGGCTTGAGTGATACCAGAAGGGGTGACCTTGGGAAGAAGTGCGGAAGGAGCCTTTTATATTGATGTTCAACCGATCCTGTTCAGTGGGAAGATGTCTGTGCATTGTTCCCTCTGAACTCCGGGATCCAAGGGGATGATGGTGGCCTACGTGCTTGCCTGGATTGGAGTAGCGTATGAACGAGCTTGCCATCATGGCCATCGTCTTTGGTGTGTGTTGCGTGCTGCAAGTCAAGACACTTCGAGAGGCTGGGTTTGAGTCAACCGCAACGGCTTACGCGCTAGCCTGTGTTGCTTGCCTGGCAGCTAATTCGCTCGACTGGTGGCCTGTGCTGCGGTGGGCAACTGCCGTGGCGGTTGTTGCAATGATGATCACCAGCGGAATGAAACTGAGGCAGAAGGAACTTGGCGATTCGCCAAAGCCTTGACAAGCGACTTGGCAACGACTACCGTTACCACTGAATTTGCTCCTTGTGGGCATATTGAGGCGGGAAAACTCTTGAAACCCGCTCATTCAACCTCCCAAAGGTTGGACCAGAGTCACTGTAGCTTTTTTTGCAACCCCCGATCGGGAAGACCACTTCTCGATCCCAAATGGGGGTTCGACGGTCTCCCTTTCGTTTTTCGTTATTGGAGATCGTTATGTCTAAGTTCAATCAAGCTCAATCGCAAAACCGTCAGTCCGCCACTCAAGGTGACAATGGGCAGGAATATTTCGACCTGCACGTTCGTGGCTGCGGCTTCTTGAGTCGTGTTCGCTGGGTGCCTGTAAATGGCAAAGGTCGTAAGGCCGAACCCTTCCTCGCGTGCTCGATCAATGCGATGCATGGGCCTGTTGCGAAGGCGAATTACTGCTACATGGATCTTCGTGTTAGCGGTGAAGAGGCAATCTCCGTTGTGGACTCGCTGGCTGAGGCTGTTGACGCCAAAAGGAAGGTCTTTGTGGCTTTCCGTGTTGGTGACATCTATGCCCATGCCTACGAGCGACCCATCCGTAACGAGCGTGGCCAGGAAACTGGTGCGTTCGAGCCTGCCGCAGTGGTCAAGGGGCGTTTGCTGCTGATCACATGTGCCAAGGTGGATGGGGAGGTTGTGTATCAACTTGAAGGTGAAGAAGGTGATGGCGCACAGCCTGAGTCTGAACACCCTCAGGATGGTGCGCAAAACCGCAGCGAAGAAGAATCTCAACAGGGCCACCAAGGTGCTCCGAGCGATGATGACCTGCCGCACGACGATCACCACGGTGACGACGAGCAGCAAGGCCAGCAGCGTTCTCAGCGCTTTGCGCGGGATGGCAGTGGGAACCGCTTCAGCGGACGCGGCAACGTGTCCCAAGGGCGTTTTGGCTCTCGTGAACAGTCTGCCCCTCAGGGTGGGCGTTCGCAAGGCCGCTCCTACGGTCGCACCGGCACCAACAATTGAGCGAATCTGAGTTCAGCTTGACAGCGCGTGAGGTATCCTTACGGCTGTCTTGCTGAGCAAAGACCAGCAGAGCCCCTCTTACGAGGGCTCTTTCTGGAGAGGCTTCGGGCTTCTGCAGAAAGAGCAATGCTCACCAGATTTATCCCCGTGTTTTCCAGTTTTTAACGGTAATCAAAACCTGGACCGCTTGTCCTCGAAAGAGGCAGCACTGAGTCACGTCAACCCCTGCGACGTGGACGGCTTTTCGAAGCCTGGGGTCAATGTCAATTCAGCACATTAACCGGCCAACCCCGCAAAGTTGACGGCGATATGTGCGCGTTTCAGGTGTGGAAGCCTGGAGCTATGCCTCAAAACCGCAGCCAGTTACGACTGGCTGCTTTCACTAGAGATCGCTGGCGCGAGCCAGATCTCAACCACCATCGGGATAGCTCCCGATCAGGTGGCGACTCCCGGTCAATTTCAACCCACCGGAGAGTCACATGACGATTTCCATCAAAGGCACACTGCTGGTCAAAAGGATCAAGCAGAGCCGCAACGGGCCATTCTGCGTGGCCGACTTGCTCACTGATGTTGGTGAGTTCAAGGTCAAAGACCCGTTGCTGGACCAATTCGACGAAGGCGAATACAAGGGCACGTTTTGGGTCGCTGAGTTCTACATGGCTCAGTACATTGACTCTTACGGTCGTGCCGTTACTGAAATGCGTGCACGCTTGCAGGACCTCCAGGTCGACAGTGAACGCAACGCGCCAAGGAAGCGCATCGAAGAACGCGAGCTGGACCCTGCAGAAGAAAATCCGCCTGTGCGCGTACCCAAGGACGATGTTCCTGCCGCCAAGCCCGCCATCAATAAGCTGACAGGCGGATCTGGCAAGCCAACACGCAAGTCTGGCGAGCAAGGTCTTACCGATAAGGATCGTGCCTTGTTCGGCGATGAAATCTTTGACGCCCTCGATGCCAACACCAGCTCGATCAAACTGGATCCCACCATCAGTGATCGTGTGAGGTTCCGCAATCAAGCTGCGCGTATGGTTCAACTGGGCTACGAGTTCAACTCCAAGACCCAGACCTATCACAAGACTCCCTGACCGATTGAGCAACCAGAGCCTAGAGGCGCCTGGTTGCAATTTTCGCCTGTCAGGTACGTAGCCCCTATCCACTCGCGTTTTTGCCCGTAGCGGGCTTTCTCATGGCCATGGCGTGTGCTTTTGACAGCAGAGCAATGTGGTCATTGGTAAGCCCGCAAATTTTGTGCGGGGAGATGGAAGCTGGGCAGCAGCCGCCCGTAGAGCTGCAGCCTTCGTGTTTGCACGTCGCAAACACAAACCGTTAGACACCCTCGGCCCTCAATGCCGGGTGTCCCGAGAAGCACCGCGTACTGCGCAAACGATCACCGAGCGAGATCGCACGCGCCTGCACTGGCCGCTGCGGAGAGGGCAATGTCAAAGATGTTTTGAAACAGAACCCGGATGGGTTCCCAGAGGGGGTAAGGCCTCCTGTGGGAAGCGATCAGGGCCGGCTATTGCCGATCTTGACTCTTAGCGTGGCGGTGCGCTCTACCGTCAATGCACATCAACTCCTGAAATGTGCAGCGGTTTAACCGTTGGAGTCTCTGTAAATCGTTAACCCACGCGGGGTCCGCTGTGCCCCGCTGGGCATGGTGTCAACCGCATCCCTGAAACAAAGGAGTGTTCGCCATGTCTAGACAAGAAGTCCTGCCATCTGGGATGTCCCTGGATGAGCAAAAGATGTTCTGGTCAACCTACAACAAGTGGTTGTCCACGGCATCTGATCAAGAAATCGAGCAGCTCGAAATGGGCTTGCAGTTAATTGAAAGCCAGGAAGCACGACACCTCGCCACAGCTATTGGTCAGCAGATGGCTGATGAACAGCGGCGTAGGTTGTTGCCTGCGAATCTGGTTCAACAACTTGAAGTTGTGCATTGGCCGGTCGCTGTAGCGCACGGGTAATACGCAAGAAGGCTTCGAAGTTCGTCGGGATCGAGCGCAGAGCTTGAAGTTCAAGTTCTGCGCGAGAGCCTGAAATCAAAGTCAGTTGAGGTCTGCTGTTGGCCATGCCACCAGTGTCTCACTTCTGATCTTCGTTTATTCATTTTTTAACCCGCACGGGGAGCGTCTCCTCCCCGGAGGCGCCCCATTGCTTCTAGTTGAGGAGATTCCCATGAGTGCTGTTCTGTCTCAAACCCTTCCTTTGCAGTCGATTCCCGAAGCACACCCAAACGTGCAGTTGCCAACAATCAACTGCGTTGTGTTTGCCGTCAATGGTGAACTGGTGCTGGAGGCTTCCTCTGCGCAAGAGTTGAGTAGGCTCTCTAAAGCTGCATGCCCAAAGGACGCCGTGCTCGTCAACGACGCGCCGTTAACGTCTCGCCGCATGTTCTTTTCCAATGAGTGCGGGCAGGCTTACGGTCTGATTCGTACGATGTTGCGTTCACTACAGGTTTCTGAGGCCGACATCAGGCAGATTGCTTCATTGCTGCCTGCTGAGTCCATTCAGCCCGAGCTGCTGGATCCACGCCATCGCTTGCAGTTAACGTCTCGTGATCTTCTGAGTGCTCCAGGACTTGTTAATTGGGCAAAGGCTGGCTATGCCACAGAGATCTCTCGTGGTGGCCACGTTGGCCCGTTCATCGCTGTCCTTGCTGATGGCTACGATCTTGGACCCATCCTGGCTGAGAAAGTGTTGAGAGGCGAGATCTCGGTGGTGGAGGATGGCATTTGCGCTGTTCTCTTGCTCGATGACGAGCAGTTGCGCTGCTATGTGACCAGGCGAGCCGATCTGCAATGCAGACCAGGTAAAGCTGATCTTGTGATCTGAGGAGGCAACATGTTTCCGAGTGACCAGCAGTTGCAACAGCAGGTCGCTTGCCAGCACCCAGAGATGGGTGCTGGCTGGCGGGTTCAAAGGGCAGGGCTGAGGCTTGGTGATGTTCGTGCCTCGGCTTCCGAGATAGTGCACCGACAGCAGGTGCTCAGATTGGGGGGCGATGGCAATGGCGCGTCTCCCCTGGAGAGAGCGATCGAGGAGGCTACCGTGCTGTTGGAGCCTCCCGACCATTGCGTCTTTGTACAACTACAGCGTGGGCCGTTCGCGGTTCTGGCAACCGTTCCGTTTATGTCGATCACTGAGGACCCAAAGCATTGGCAAAAGGAGCAAGCACCAGAGGATCGGGTTTTCCGATTCGAAGCGTTGCTCTTTGCCCATGCCAGGTTCGGTGCAGGCAACAGCGGTCGGGGTTCAATCGGCACGCATGAGCAACTGGTTCATCTGCTTGCGGACCTTCGTCATTGGTGTGATATCCATGGCGTTGATACGCGAGAACTGTTCGATAAGTCGTATGAACAGTTCATGGTGGAGCGGCATGGTGGCTTGAAAGGTGCAGCACCTTCTGGTGCAAGCAATCAAGAAGTAGTAGACGAGGCTCAGCAGCGCTGATCGCTTCGTCGTTTCTCAAACCCAGGAGGGGACCCTCCTGGGTTCCCTCCTTACCTTGGAGGGCTTATGGCTTTAATGTTTCAGCGCTTGGCGCATAACTTCATCAAGAATGGGTACTACCCAACTGATGCACAGACAATTTCTGGCGTGTTGTCGTTGATTTCCACAGCAACACGCTCAGTGCGAATTCATGATCCGTGTTGTGGTGAAGGTACTGCTCTGGCTGAGATGAAAAACCATCTTGCAAGTTCAGGCGGGACGGTCACTGCCTTGGGCATTGAATACGATGCAGAGCGGGCTTGGCATGCCAAGCAACTGCTTGATGTAGCGATTCATAGCGACGTTCACGATGTTGTGTTGTCGCACCGCAGTTGTGGTTTGCTGTTCTTGAACCCGCCGTATGGTGATTCCGTATCCGACGCAGGTATGACTGGAGACGGAGGCAAGAACGAGCGACTTGAACTTCTTTTCCTCAAACGCACTTTCAACTGTTTGCAGTACGGTGGCGTCCTCGTTTACATCGTCCCGCACTACATCGTCAACGAGAACCTGGCGAGTGTCATTGCTCGTAACTTCACTCAGGTGCGCTATTACATGGCGCCTGAGAGCAAGTTCAAGCAATGTGTGATTCTCGGCGTGCGCAAGCGTTCTGGGCATCTATCGACAGCGATGGTGAAATCGTTGGTTGATGCGGCATCAGGACATGCTGATGCGCCTGTTCTGCTTGAGTCCGCTGAGCCAATTTACACAGTCCCGGAGTTGGTTGTTGATCCTGACTTCCGATTCCAGGCCGTGCGTATCGATGGACCGCAGTTGGTCGCAGAGATGACCAAGTACCGAGCAAACACCTTATGGCCGCAATTCCGTGGGGTGTTTGGGCAGGTTGCGAAAGATCATCGAGCGCCGCTGCGAGAGCTGAGCAAGTGGCACCTTGCCCTTGCCCTGGCTGCAGGTCAGATCACAGGCACAGTGCGTTCCGCTTCGGGGCGTACCTTGTTCATCAAGGGTGACACCTTCAAAGAAAAGGCCAGAGCGGTCGAGAACTCCATCGACGAGGACGGCAACGTCTCGCAGACAGTGGTTTTGACTGACAAGTTTGTTCCAGTGATTCGTGGCATTGAGTTCACCCCAGGTGAGAACTATGGCGAGATCGTCACCATTCGTTAGGCGTACTCGCCACTATCGCTGAGCGATCAGCAAGCACTCAAAGCAGTGCACCCGTCCGTGGGGACTTGTTCCCCATGCGGGGCACGTCTCCTTTCTTTTATTCCCTCAGGAGATCACTTTGACTACCACCAAAAATGAAATGCTTGTTCTCGTCTCTGGCGCACAGGTTGCGCGTGCGCACAACTTTGTGGGCACCGACCTGGTCATCGTGGCTGAACTAGTCGCCGATTGGGCTCGCGCGCAAGTGGCAGCGCATTTTGAAATCGCACCTGGAGCCGTGGTTCCCGTTACGACGGCCTCGGCAACGGATTGGCTGCGCCGACTTGTTTGTCCGATCGCCTTCAGCTATGAGCGTGCTCACACCATGTTCACCGGTTCGATGAACATGGCCAAGGCCTCACGCACTGCGCAGTACCTCAGTGCGCTGAGTTCTATCGAAGAAGCAATCTCTGGTGTTGATCCAAAGATTACGTTTCCAAAGCCACCAAGAGGCGATGACATTTCCGAGTATGGCGAATCATTCATGGTCGCCCTGCAGGATGTTCTGCGTTCTCGCTCCCCTCATGTCAATCAAGCGTTGGTGCGCCCATCGCCGGTTCTGAAATCTTTGATGCACCTGGCCAACATGGTCAGTGGTCAGCCCTATCTCGAAACACCGTTTCTTGACTTGGAGATGATGCGGACTTTTCCTCCGTCCATTGAAGAGATTGTTCAGCGACAGATCGCAGACAACGTGGATGTGACTGGGGCTTGCTATTGGCTCATTGGCCTGTCCATTGAGCGCGTCTGACCACCTTTAATTAACCCTACCGGGCAACCTCTGCCCGGTAGGGCAGGGGATGTTCGGGAACTCTTAGGAGTCTTCAAAATGTCTCAAAGCTATGAATCCATCATCTCTCGTGGCCGTGAAGGCAAAGGTGATCTCAAAGTTGAAACCAGGATCGAGTTGGGCTTTGATAGTCGTCTGCTGATTTTGACGACCACCAAGAAAAGCTTTGCTCCTGGCTTCTCAACCAGGGCTCGGTGTGTTGTGGCCGGTCCGGGATTCGAAACTTTTGTTATGGGGGTTGCCGGTGGCGGTGACTTCTCGCAGCAACTTGCATTTGACGGAGGGCGCGCAACTGAAAAGGCGCTTGTGGCGTTGCATACCAAGAGCATGCAAGACGTCGATGCAGTAATTGAGCGAGTCCGCGCCTATTACGGCCAAAGTGTGAGCACACAAGTGGCTGACTAGCCGTCTTTGTTAGTGTTACTTCAGCACGAGAGTGAAGGAGGCTCTGCCTGCCCCATCGCTATTGCGATGGGGATCCCTCTTTTTACCGTTGCATTGGCCTTTTCATCAGGCCAGGGCTACGGCACAATAACCCCATCTGAGTCGTTTGCTGACCGGCCTGAAATGTCAGCATGCACTACGTCAACTCCTGAAACGTAGACAGGTGTCTCTCCCAAGGAGCGCCCTGGAGTCCTTGTAATCCTTGTAACCCCCGATCGGGAAGACCTCTTCTCGATCCCCTTGGGGTTCGGTGCGGTCTCCCTTCGGTTTTTTTGGAGATCGCGATGAATCAAAAGCCTCAAAACCAAGGCAAGCCCGTCAACCCGTATGCAGATTTGGCTGCCGCCGACTGCCATCACTGGAAGGCGATGATTGCCCGTGTCAACGAGCCCGCTGTTGCTCAACTGCTGGTCGAGTTTCTCGATTCAGAGCCAGAGTTGCGCGCAAAGCGCTCGGGTGTGTATTTGGCTGCCCATGCAACGCTTGATCGTGAAGATCAAGTTCGCAAAGCAGTTCAAGCACGCGAAGAGAAAGCTGCCGCTTATGGCCGCATTGTTGCGACAGTCGTTCGCGGCGCTGTGAAGGTTGTCCGGTTGTGCTTTGCACTTGCCGGTACTGCCTTCAAGGTCGGGTCCAAGGTTGCGTCCGAAGCACTGCAGGAGAGTGCTTCGCGTCGTACCTCGGTGGCGCATCCAGCTCCTTCTGTGGAGCCGGTGGCCAACGAACTCACGTTTCCGACGACTGTGCCTTTCGAGGCGCAATCAGCGGACGTGGCTTTGGATGTGCCGACCACTGGTGCAAAGATCATCGAATGGCCTCCAATTGTGTGGCCTGAAGGTGATCGAGCGAACCGTGTTGCTACCCACTGAGCTTCGTAAGCTCTAGTCAAAACGCCCAGCGCACTTCTGTGCCTGGGCGTTTTTCTTTCAATCCCTGGCGGGCCATCCCGTTAGGGGGACCGCCACAACTGGAGTGTTCACATGAATGACATTCATCAGAAGTTGGGTCAAGGCGGTAGCGAGTCGTCAAACACCAGGATCTCGTTGCTGTTCAGTGCTTTGACAGGTGCCCAAGCTGTGTTGTCCATGATCAGCGCCGCCGCGCTGTATGCGGATGCCGTGGCCAGAGGGGCGCCAGCCGAAGTTTTTGTCAATGAGGTTCTCAAGGGATACGACATCGGCGCTGCTCTTGCGGAGCGTCTGCTCAAAGGTGAGCTTCTTCATGGCTTTCAGAAGGAGGCCTTGTTGCTTCACCTGAGTCAAGATGAAGTTTCGCTATTGCCCGAAACATCAACCTACGTTCAGCTAGCTAGCTGACATTCAAACCAAGCCCGTGTGGGAGCGCCCACACGGGCGCTTCCCTGGGCTTCTAATTCATGGAGTCCCGGTATGTATCTGTATCGAGTGAAGGAGGTGTCGGACCTCTTTGTCGACGCTTGTGTGCGTGATGAATCTGGTCGGTTACTGATGTTGTCCCTTTACGGACGAGATGGAGCGATTCTGGAGTTCTTCGCGTCCTTCTCATTGCCCGTGTCGCAGGGTGGGTTGAGTGAGTTCACCCTACTTGATGGAGGCGGCCAACCGTCATCCGTCTATGTCGCGGACGCTAACAAGCTGCAAAAGCTCTCTGGTCGCTTGCCCAAGGCCAACGTATTTGGCAACCTGGTGCATAGCTTCTTGTATGACCCCTGTTTGTTGAGGCCGGACAAGGCCAATCGGATTGCCTGGGGGTTGTACCCAACCATCGATTCTTCTGGCCAGGCTGTAGCCGATACGGAGATCCATGATCGGCTCTGGCAGCAAGTTAAGGATCTATCTCCGCTACCTCTATTGGATGACTGGCGAGAGACAGTCTTGAATCTTCCCGGTGAGCCGATTGTTCAATGGCTGCGGGATACGCTGCATCCGCCGCTTGGGCAACTGGAGGCCTGCCGCATTGAGTTGAAACCGTCCTTTTTGGAGCGTGTGTCTGACGCAGTCCGTGCGGGGATGATTCGCTTGCCTGGTGTGGAACCAGTCGAGACACACAGGTCTGATCCGATGACTCAACAAGAGCCTATTGCTGGCGAAGACCTTGCCGGAGAGGCGATCGTGCCAGAGGTTCCTCCTATCCGGTTGGGGCAAGTTGGTATGACGCCTGGCGTTGCTGATCTTCGCGAAAGTCATCCTGGCCTGTTGATGAAGTGCTTAGCACGACACCGAATGGGCGATTGGGGCTTTGGCGATAGGGAGGCCAATGAGCGCGCACTCAAAACTGGAGCCCGACTACTGTCGGCATATCACATTGATGAGACCAAGCAATACCTCGGCAATGTAGGAAACACACTTTGGATCATTACCGAATGGGACCGTAGCGTGACCACGCTGTTGTTGCCAGACGAGTACTGACCGTCAATCTGAAATCAACCCGTGGGGAACGCGCCTCACGGGCCGTTCTCCACAGCGTCAAAAAGGAGAACGTATGTCTGAAGTACTTGCTGTGCAGGGCGATGACTCTGCAGAAATTGAAGAGGGCAGTTCACTTGATCTGTCTGCTGTCGCCGGAAGTACCGATGCGACCCAAACAGTGGGCAATGTGATTGAGCTTGTGGACTTCATCAACGAGTTTGGTGATGGCTTGCTAGAAAGCGTCCGCTCCTTGAACCCACCGAAGTATGTGGGCATCGAAAACCAAGGTCGAAACCAGGTGATGGATGGCCTCAAGCGCCGTCCATTTGCGGCCCAGCGCGATATGGTGCAAACAGCCTGCAGCGCCTTGGTCGATCACAACGATCCAGCTGTCATCTTCAATGCTGAGATGGGAACTGGTAAAACCATCATGGCCATTGCGACCGCTGCAGCGATGCACGCGGAGGGGTACAAACGCTGTCTGGTGATCGCGCCGCCTCATCTTGTCTACAAATGGCGTCGGGAAATCAAGGAGACGGTGCCTGATGCCCGTGTGTGGATCTTGAACGGGCCTGACACGCTCCGCAAGCTTTTGCAGATCCGTCAGATGAGGGAGGTACCCAAAGTCCCCGAATTCTTCGTCCTCGGGCGCGTGCGTATGCGGATGGGCTTTCACTGGATGCCTGTCTGCAACCAGCGCCGCGTTTGGGAACCGCCAGGCATCGGAGAGGAGTCAGGCCGAGTTGCTGTCTATGCTTCATGCCCTGATTGCGGTGATCTGCTCACCAGCCCATCTGACGAAGGCACCGACCTGCCGATGTCCGTGGCCTTGGCCATGGCGCGATTGTCTGAAAACCGATCTGCATGCGAGAAGTGTGGATCTGCCTTGTGGTCGTTGATACATCGAGGCAAAGTGACAAAGACCCGTAAGGAGCTTGTCTCCGAGGCCTTACAGCAGTTGCCAACTATTGGGCCGAAGAAGGCTGACTCACTCATAGATAAATTCGGCGAAGACCTTTTGGGGTCAATGCTGGAAGACAACATCTGGGAGTTTGTCAACCTGATGGACGAGGGGGGCAACCTGGTGTTTTCTGATCGCCAGGCCGTTCGCATGGAGCGTTCGCTGGCCAGCTTTGAGTTCTCTTTTGGGCAAGGTGGGTATCAACCCACTGAGTTCATCAAACGCTACCTCCCGCAGGGGTATTTCTCGTTGCTCGTGGTGGACGAAGGGCATGAGTACAAAAACGAAGGCAGTGCGCAAGGTCAGGCAATGGGGGTGCTCGCGCGCAAGTGCGACAAGATCCTGCTACTGACCGGCACGTTGATGGGCGGCTACGCCGATGACCTGTTTCATTTGCTGTGGCGACTGAATCCGCAAGCGATGATTGAAGACGGCTTTAAGCCCAATGCCAGACGCTCGATGACGTCAGCCTCAATGAGCTTCATGCGAGAGCATGGTGTTCTGAAAGACATTTACAAGGAAACGTCGAGAACGTCTCACAAGACTTCCAAGGGCAAGTCGATCACGCACCGCGTGGCCAAGGCCCCTGGCTTTGGTCCTAAGGGGATTATGCGGTTCGTACTGCCCTGTACGGCCTTTCTCAAACTCCGAGACATTGGTGCTAACGAGTTGCCTCCTTACGAGGAGACATTCACAGAGGTGGCGATGACTGAGGACCAAGAAGCGGCCTACAGCCGCCTCAGTGGCGTTTTGACGAAGGAGTTGAAGCATGCCCTTCGACATGGCGATAGCACGTTGTTGGGCGTCGTTTTGAATGTTCTGCTGGCTTGGCCAGATTGTGCTTTTCGCGATGAGTTGGTGAAGCACCCGCGCACCAAGCAGCAGCTGGCATTTCAGCCATCCGTCTTCAAGGAAGTTGATGTCTCTCCGAAGGAGGACGAGCTGATCCAGATGTGCAAGGCTCAAAAGGCCAAGCGCCGTCGTGTGCTGGTCTACACCGCATACACGGGCACGCGAGACACAACATCGCGGCTGCGCATGCGGCTGGAGTCGGCAGGCCTAAAAACTGCTGTCTTACGCTCAAGCGTTGATGCTGCCAAGCGTGAGGACTGGGTCGCTGAGCAGGTGGAGCGTGGAGTGGACGTGCTGGTGACAAATCCTGAGTTGGTGAAAACCGGCTTGGATATGTTGGAGTTCCCGACCATCGTGTTCCTTCAAACGGGCTACAACGTCTACACGTTGCAGCAGGCTGCTCGCCGCTCTTGGCGGATTGGTCAGAAGGAGCCGGTGGAGGTTCACTTCCTCGGGTATGCGGGCACGGCGCAAATGCAGTGTCTGAGCTTGATGGCTCAGAAGATCGCTGTCAGTCAAAGCACGTCGGGAGACATGCCTGACTCTGGTCTTGATATTTTGAATCAGTCGGGTGACAGCCTTGAGGTCGCCCTGGCCAAGCGCCTTGTGAACTAACGTTTACTGGCATTTTATGAACCAAGCTGGGTCCACTACGGGCCCAGCTTTACTTTGGAGGTCTTCATGGGATTGCTATGCAATCCAATCCGGATAGCTGAAGAAAGAATGTGCTATCAGTGCCCTCTGCCATGGCTTTCACGCACAAATGTGAACTCAAAGGACTGACCAGAACATCGCTAGGTGTGTGTAGCGTTCAGTGTAAGGTTGACCCTCGGGTGTAGGAGGTTCTGAACTGAAGATGTCGGGGGCAATCTCAAAGACAAAGCCGACTGGTTTGTAAATCATGTCTTCGATGCGGGCAGTCTGAATGGTGCCTTCTGAGACGCATTGCTGATACCGCTTGTATGTCTTGTTGACAAGGTGCTGCCGGATGGCCGCAGTGTCGGTGATGGGGATGCGTTTGCCAGTACCCATGACAAGAATTCCACTTTCATTGTTGGCTTGTACGCCAGCAATCACAGCTTGCACGGCAGCATCCAAATTCTGGGCATCAAAACATAAAGTTGACATGGGGTTCCTTTCTGGATTTCGTGTGGCATCGACAGAGAGAGAAAGCGGGGCATTGCGCAGCTTTGCGGTTGCCGATGAGGAATGTTAAGGGATATGCATGTCATTGCATGGTTCATGCGCGAGCTATGGCGATCTGGTCCCAGGACGTGGTGTAGGAAGGCGTTTTTCTTTCCTGTCGCATTCCCCATTGCTTAGGCTTGATGCTGTTGCCTGCACTGGCAATGTGCACCGCGCCTTTGCCAAACCGCCCATTCAAAGTGTCCATGGCCGACATTAACTTTGACCTATCGCTGATTTCGAAGGGTTCGCCGAGGTACAACTCGCCTTGTTCCACATCACTGGACATCAAATCCAGCAGCATCACCCCAGCTTTCATCAAGTCAAAGCCAGGTTCATAGATTGCTTTGAGGCCCAGCACCGCTGCGTGGACGAGGTTGCGCGTATCAGCCGTTGGCCTTCGCAGCGGCACCACCAAGCTGCGAGAGAACCTCGGGCCAGGGCGATGCGGGGATGTGTGGGCAAAGACCAGGATCTGTCCGGCCAAGCTGCCTTGCTTTCGCAACTTCTCAGCAGCGCGGCTGGCGAACTCGCTGACCGCCTCCTCCAATACTTCTAGCTTGGTGATGGGCCGCCCGAACGAGCGTGTGCAGGCGATCTCCTTTTTGGGCGACGGGCAGTCATCGAGCTGGATGCATGGCTGCCCTTGCAGCTCGCGCAAGGTTCGTTCCAGCACCACACCCCAGCGCCCGCGCACGGTTGCAGGCGTGAGCCTCACGAAGTCCAAGACGGTCTTGACGCCTTCGGCTTGCAACTGGGCGCCGATGCGCCGCCCAATCCCCCAGACCTCACCAACCTCGGTCGTTGCCAAGATGGTGTCCAAGTCGGATGCAGGCAACGCACCAAAATTGCAGACCTGAGCCAGATCATCCGGATAGCTGCCTGGCTTGCGCTCTGCCGTTTTGGCGACGTGGTTGGCCAGCTTGGAAAGCGTCTTGGTGGGCGCGATACCGATGCCACAAGGGATGCCAATCCAACGAAGAATGCGAGACCTGATGGCATGCGCTCTTCGTGTGAGGTCGCCACGGACGCCATGCAGGCCAATGAATGATTCGTCTATTAAGAGGTACCATGGCTAGTGTTGCATTTCACTTAGAGGGAAAGCTCTGTACGTAGAGGTATCCCCAACCGTTATCTCCAGTGCTCGTCCGTACTCAAGCAGTTCCTGAACATGTCATCGTTGACCCCGTGAGACACATGCCAAGACTATGGTCCACGGCGTGGTCCCTAGGCCTCACGAGTAGTTCTCAGGCGACCAGCACGCGAAAGCTGTACCTCCAGCATCTGGACAGCTTTTATCGGTACTGTGACGAACGCTTCGGTGCCGACGCCTTCGACGAGGGTATGAGCACTCGGGACGCTGAGGGCGTGATGCTCATGGTGGAGTCGTTCTATCTAACGACAACCTCCGACCCGGCCTACAACACGACTGATGTTCAGCGGTGGGGCGTAGTCAGAGCATTCGTGCAATCGCTGGCCAAACGCTTAGCGCCTAGTAACCCAGAGTGGGCCGCAGCTGCTTCTATGCTGGCAGCCATGGGCAGGATGCGCGCCCCCCGTCTCGGTGGCTTCCGCTTCATTCGTGCGCTGCCGAAAACAACGCTGCTGGACCTCCTTGAGGTAGCGCATCCCAGCTCGCCTCGAAATCCTTTCAAGGGGTATCAAACGCGCGTGCGGAACTGGCTCATCGTCAACCTAATGCTGCTGGCTGGGCTCCGTCGTGGCGAAGCACTGCTGTTGGCCTGTGACTCCTTGAAGGAAGACGTGGACCCGGAGTCAGGAGAGGTGGTTCGTTGGCTTGACATCACCACGGTGTTCGAGAACGATCCGAGGTCGACCACGCCACGCATCAAAACTCTGGAATCCCACAGGCAAATTCCGGTGTCAGAGGACTTAGCTCTGCTCTACCAGCACTTCGCCGCCGAGCATCGACCTACCGATGCCGGACATGGTTTCCTACTGACCACCAAGGCGGGGGCCCCGCTCTCTGCCGAGGCACTAAGTAAGGTCTTCAGGAAACTGACGGATGCCCTGGCACCCGAGGCAATCCAAAGCCTCTTCGATAGATCTGGCGGCAAGACGAACATTTCGCCTCACGACCTGCGACACACCTGCGCCACGGCCAGATACACGATGTTTATGGAGCTGAACCCCGACCGCGAGTTGGCAATCCAACGGATGCGGGCGTTCTTCGGATGGTCAGCGAGGTCAGCCATGCCTGAGCACTACGCACGTGCGGCGATTCAGGACGACTTGATGCAAGCATGGAACACACTGTTTGCTGAAAAGACTAGTCTTATGCGGGGGATTTCTGCGTGAACCACGCCATTGAAATCGCCCTCCCGCAACCTCAGTCCGAGCATGGTGGGAAATCTCCCTTGGACTGGAAGTGGCCCGCTGCCCCCGCGTTGATGACCCTTTTCGACAAGTATTCCGGACGGGAGTCGGTGGTGAGGTTGGCGGACCGTCACTGGGAGGTCTTTGCAGCTGGCAGCACGGTACGGCTGGAGTTCGCCGAGGGTCAAGTTGGCGAATTACAGCGAGCGCTTGTTCTGCTGACACGACGGGCGTCCTCCCCAGCACCATTCCGGACCTTCGCCAACGTCCTCATAGCCAAATGGCCAGCCATCTTGGAACTGCTCGCCACCCCTGCGGAAAAGCTGCGAGAGACCTGGACCACTGTGCTGAGCCACCCGCTGGAGACGAACGTCGCGAAGGCCGTGTTGAAGCTAGCTTGCAAGGCTGGCGCCGGCCACTGGCGAGCAGTTCACATGCCTCTCGTGAAGAGCTTGGACACCTTCGTGAAGGAAGGCCTCCGGCAGAACAAGCGAAGCATAGGCAAGAGAGAGCGTGTGGCTTCCGTTGACGCCCAGGCAGCTATTGTTCGAGTTCTGGATGCGGCGGCGAGCGAGGACGACTTGACCGACAGACAGGTGGAGGGCGCTGTCGCACTGCTTATCACCTACCAACACGGTATGCGACCAGTTCAGGCGCTGTGCCTCGACGTGACGCATGTCCGCTTCTTCCGTGATGCAAGCGACGACCTTGCTTGCGTGCTCTCGTTCCATGCTGCAAAGCAAACACCAGGCAACGAATTCGAGTTGCTACGCCAAGTCAAACCGGAGTGGGTTCCGCTCGTCGCGAGGCTGCACGCGACGGCGCTCGCTCACGGGCGGCAGCGGCTATTCAACGCAACCGGACCAATTACCTTCTGGGACAGGGCAGTGGTTCTCTGTAAGCGGTTCTCCGTGCAACTGGACAGCACGGCGCGCTCGCTCCGTCACACCGGGGCGCAAACGCTCGCCGATGCGGGGCATGATAGGGCTAGCATCCAAGCGTTCCTCGGCCACAAGAGCGCAGAGGCCGCGTCGCACTACATCCGGGCAAGCTTCAAGCAAGCCGAGCTCATCAACACGGCGCTCGGTGCGTCGAAACTCTACAGCAGCCTCTTGGACATATCGACCGGCAGTTTCGTCTCAGCCGACGAGATACAGCTGGCTCCTGAGGACCAGCAGATTGGCGCTGTGGTGGGGTATCGGCTGGTTGCTGGCGTGGGACTGTGCAAAGCGGGTCAGAGCAGCTGCGCCTACAACCCGGTGACGTCTTGCTATGGCTGTCCGAAGTTCATGCCATCCCTAGACCGGGAATCCCACGTCGAAGCTATCGAAGGGATGCGCGACCAAGTCCGCCTGTACCTAAAGCAGGGAATCTCCGATGAGACGCCGGCCTACCGGCAACTCACGCGCGCGCTGGCGGGGGCGCAGCAGGCGTTAACCCTGATTGATGACCGACCCAAGAACCACGGATGACCATCCACATCCTCTCGCCTCAACTGACGCCACCGCCGCAGGCCTATCTGAGCTTCATCGACCGGATGCGTCGTGTCGCTTCATCGCACGGACTTGACTGGCACATCGAACTCGACAGCAACGGCGCCGCCACGTCTAACACGGACTGGGACTTACGCAAGTTGAACAAAAGCCATGACCTCCACGTCCCTGGAAGTTGTGGCTTTGCGGTGTCGCGCGACCTGACCGCGATGGCGGCCTCAACTGGATGGCACCCCAGCCAATTGCCGGAAGGCGCGGTGCTCGGTGAAGACGTGCAGGACTTCATCAAAGCCCTAATCGTCGAGCACTGCAGCAGCGGCCGCTCGACCGGCGACACACAACAAATAGCCAGAGCTGCTCGTCGCCTCTTCTCTCTGGTTCGATGCCCGCCGTGGGAGCTTTCACGTGAAAACTTTGACGCCGTCTTGGGCCTTAAGGCCTGGTCCGACAAGCCGGCGCGCGACTTCTCAACGGTCGCGAGGTACATCGACGAGAACCTCATCTCCGTTCATTGCCCAGTCCGCCCGGAACTAAAAAGGAAGGAGTCGTCAGCGTTGCTCGGCTCGCTGCAGGAACGCCAGCACGCCGAGAAGCTACCGGACCTTTCCGCGCTACTTGAACTGACGCGAATCGTCTTCCAGGAGACGCCCCAGACCTACATGGACGCAGTTCGCTTCGGTGTCGTGAAACTGGCTCTGTTCACGGGACTGCGAATCGAGGAGGTGCTGACGATACCCGCCGACTGCTTGGTTTGGGATGAACACCTCGACATAGTCACCGGCCGCCCGGCCGGAACGGTGGGCGGCGTCTCACGCTCCTTGCGACTGCACTATTACGCCGAGAAGCACATCGACGGCGCCCCAAATCTGCTTGTTGAGGCACACCAGCATGTGCCCGCGATGTTCGAAGATGTTGTGGTCTCAACGGTCACTGAGATGGTAGAGATTGTCGGCCCCGTCCGAGAGCTGCTGCGCCTGCAACAGCAGAACCCCAGCCGATTTCCTGACTCGGATTGCCGGATTTTTCGTACCTCCTCCGGGAGGCCAGTTTGGACTAGCGACCGCCTATTTCTGAGCCTGGGGCGGAGCACGGCAGGACGAACTTACCCGCTCCAGCTTCCCCTTCAAGAGGACACAGAAATCAAGCCGATGCTGTACCCGGGAATGCTCATCGCGCTAGGACGTCATGCAGGCCGGTCGATGTTCAGTGTGTACGGACGGTCGCCTGAGTCGAAGTTGATGTCAATCAAGCCGCACAGTCTTCGGCATCTCATGAACACAGAGATGTTCCGTAAGAATGTGCCTGACACCATCATTACGCACCAGTTCGGTCGACGGACCGTCGCTCAGAGCTACGAGTATGACCATCGCAACCTCGCAGAGAAGTTGAGCTTCGTCAAACTGCCGCCTGCAGCGTCCAAGGTCCTTCCCGCAGGAAGCGCCAAGGAATTGGTGGGCAAGATGGTCGTCAGTGGTATGGCGCTGCAAAGCCATTTGGGGCAATCGTTTAAGCGCATCCAGCACGAGAGCGGTGATGAAGCAGCCTTCATCTACTTGGCGGCCAACGCAGATGGCTTCCACGTCACGCCGTACGGTTTCTGCACCAACAGCTTCTCTGTCAATCCCTGCACTCGACACCTCAAGTGCTTCGACCAGTGCAAGCACTTTACGGCCAGCGGGGTCGCTGAGCACCGGGTGACTCTTGAAGACCTTCGCTCGAAGCTCGTGGCGATGCGGGACGCGGCTCGTTGCAAGCCGGCCACCACCGTGGGGCGCAAGAACCAGATTGCCCATGCCGAGCGGCTGATTGCTGGTGTGTCGGCTGCGCTTCACGCCCAACCGAACCAATCCGTCTTCGCAGACGGCATCGACCATTCCACCCTGAAAGAGGACATCTTCAAATGAGGCTGCTCTTAGACCCCAAGAACGAGGAGCTGGCCGACATCCTCAACACGCTACTCACCGACAACATCGACATCACAGCGCGGGAGGTGGCACGGCGCCACAGCACGTTGAAGAACCCTTCAGCGTTCACGCGCAATGAGGCTAGAAGCGCGCTCATCGCTGCGGCCCAGGCACAGCAGCAAGGAGTACGCAAAATCGTCGCCGGAGGTGGAGGCGCCGGCAGTCTGCAAGACCAGGCCGCAGGCTACCGGCAGGACATCAAGCGGCTGGAAGCCCAGCTCACGCATATGGTGGCAGCCCACGCCGGCCTCATCCGCGCGGTTCAAATGGCCGGAGGCGGGCCTGCACTTGAGCGGTTCTGGCGAGACTACAAGGCGGTGGGCGACGCGGTACACAGCCTTTCAGCAGCCAACGCCGAGCGTCCAGTAACGCATCTGCCCTTGCGCGTCGTCAAGATGTCAGACGGAACGGCAGATTGAAAGGTCGGAGCCGACCTGCCTGGGTTGAGTTTTTGCAGCAAATCCACAATGCGTTCGCATAACAAAACCTCCACTGATTCGCGTCGCCAATCCACCACCTAATCGCGCAGTGGCAACAGCAATGAGCGCTGATGTAGCCGAAGAAAGCTAGCGCCAGCGCAACTGTGTTGGTGTTCCTGTGATGGCAGCTATCGGCCAGAAGCAGACATTCGTTTTGCTATTTATATTCTATTGAGCCTAAATCCGGAGAATGGAGAATCAAATCTGCAAGGCTTGCCACCGGACCGCTTAACGAAGTTTCTGAGCGATGTACGAGATAAAGATCTTTG
>Ga0194137_10000217_pt1 | contig 41063 bp, 45 predicted proteins | sample TARM_MetaG_T3_14_FD_134025 | JGI IMG/M metagenome (GOLD analysis project Ga0194137, IMG submission 134025) | Freshwater microbial communities from Pennsylvania, USA, analyzing microbe dynamics in response to fracking - TARM_MetaG_T3_14 (version 2) | ecosystem: Environmental > Aquatic >... | reverse complement strand
GGAGTACCGCAGACAGATCACACAGTAGACTTATCCACAACCGAGCAGTCCAAATCTTCGTCAACCTAGTGGCTCAGTTTTGGATGTGACGCCTGGCTCAGTTTTGCTCGTGATTCAACAGTCCGGTCCCCAGCACAGACGTGAAACCGCATAAGACGTAAGCGTAATAGACACTCACCACAGTTTCCACCTCCGAGCAAGTCGCCGGTGTTTCGGCCCAAATCGGCGAAACTGTAAATTGGTGGGGTGCGGAAACCGGTCGATACGTGACGAGCGTCTCGAATTGGTCGCCGGGACAAACTGCCCTGCATTTCACGGCCCAATCCACAGGCTTATCCACATTTTTTGTGGATAACTCGTGATCTGCTCGCCCAACTTGCTCCCCACGCTCGCAAAGAAATGCGCGAGATGTCAAAACGGCTATTGAACGCATCCCAAAAGTCTGTAGACAATTGGCGTTGCGTCAATGGGCGCGTTTTGAGTGAGAAGGAGCAGGCATGGTCTCGACATTGCAAGCAGGCACCCGCGTGGACGCCACCGTAATCGAAGTTCTGCCCTCTATGGGGCTTGCCTGGGTCCTCGATGACGAGATGCGCGAATGGGCGCTAACACGCAGCATGCCTGGCGTGCGGTTGGAGGGTCTCACACCGGGTGCCAAGGTCTGCCTGCATGTCGAGACACTGGATGGCAAGTCGTACCCTTGTGCCTGCAGTTAACAGCCATTGACAACTGCGTTGCCAAATAGCGCCAGGCAAACACCCGCGTGGACACGTCACAGCGAGAAGTTTTTCTCGTGCCAGCCACCGATGGAGCAAACCACCCTTTTTGCAGATCAAGCGACTGCTGGAGGGCGTTGATCTGCAGGGGAAATCTGGTCGGGGTGAGAGGATTCGACTCCAGGGATTGCAAACCGCCAAACAGTCGAAAAGACCGATGGATAATGGATCTCTCTCGATTTGACCTACTTCGCGCGTCCCCACTTGTGGGAAGACTTGCGGGACTGATTATGGGAAGAAACCGAGGGGGTGTCAACGTTGCCATGCCAACAAGCCACAAACAAGCTCGCGCCCATCAAACGTGATGTGTTCTTTTCGGCTGTTGTGCTAGCATGGTTCTGCCCGTCCGATATGGGAACGGGGTGTGTCACAGGTTGTCAAGCTGCCCTGCTCCTAGAGCTACGCAGATTGCAACTACCCACTGGATCGGGAACCGCAAGGTGACCTCCAAAGTGATGCTGACATCGTATGTCATTGCTAACAGGTGCGGCTACGCCCAAGAGATTGGGTTAGATGGGATGGTGTTTACCACCTTAGTTATGCCGGGAGGAGCACATTTGAGCGCCGCAGTCTCGCGCTTCTCCCGGTTTTGCTAGAAATATGAAGAAAAAACAGGACGTACCGGATTGGTACCGCCGGAGGGGCTACGTGCACTTCGACCTACCCGTAGGAGTCGACACCGCAAGGCGGTATGTCACTCAGCCCGGGAAGGTGGCAAAGCACGCCTTCTATCCTTTAATACGGTTCAATATTGTCACCTATAAAATAAAAAAAGATGAATTTGGGCTAGTAGGTGAGCGAAAGATAAAAACTCGCGAGATATCGTACGCTGCTCACCTTGACTCCCATGTGTATGCATATTACGCTTCGTTGATTAGCGATGCATATGAGAAAAAACTAAAGGAATTCGGTCTAGGCAGCTCAGTTCTTGCTTTTAGATCACTCGGCGAGAGCAACATAGATTTTGCCAAACGCGCCTTTGATGAAATCCGGCGCAGGGGCTCATGTATCGCAATAGCCCTTGATGTAAAGGGATTCTTTGACACGCTGGATCATGCGATTCTCAAACGCCAATGGGCCGCCGTGCTAGATTCCAATTCGCTGCCTCCTGACCACTTTTCCGTATACAAGGCACTAACTTCCTTTGCTTGGGTGGATAGATCGAGCTTGTATGGGAAATTAGGAATATCCGAAAACAATCCAAAAGCATCCGGCTTGCGTGTATGCAATGCTGAAACCTTTCGCGATGTTGTCCGAGGTTCTGGTTTGATTAACACAGGTGGACCCAAGGGGATACCCCAGGGCACGCCTATTAGTGCTATTGCCTCCAATGTCTACATGCTTGAGTTCGACAAGGAAATCAGTGCTCTGATGGCCCGACTCGGAGGCTACTATTTGCGATACTGCGACGATATACTTATTATCCTAGATAAGGACGACGACCGGAAAACGGAGAACGCCATCTACGATTTGATTAAAAATAACTACAAACTTGAAATCAACAGCGACAAAACTGAGCGAAGCGTCTTTCGCAAACGAGCCAACGGCCAATTTTCCAATCGACCGCTTCAGTATCTTGGTTTCACTTATGATGGGCAACGCGTCCTCATTCGATCCGCTGCTTTGGCAAAGTTCTCCAATAGGATGAAGCGTGGGGTTCGTTTAGCTAAGCTAACGGCAAAGAGTCGCAATAAATCTCGTTCCGCTCTGGGGCTTGGGGAGCGCGGCATATTCAAGCGAAAACTATATACGAGATACTCCATGGTCGGCGGGCGGAATTTTGTCACTTATGGCTACCGTGCCGCGAAGACGTTCTCATCGGAATCGATTCGCAGACAACTGCGCCCGCTATGGAATAGATTGCAGCGGGAAATTGAGAAGTAATTGAATCTCGACCCATTCCCATCGTTGCGCATCGGCCCCAAAATAAACAGGTGCGCCTGAAGGAACACCCGCTGGGCTCTCACGTTGGCGGGAGGGCCGGGTTCATTCCAGCCCCCACCCCCTAAAGCGCCCTGAAAGCCTTTATCCATCGAGGTTTCACCAGTCATCTGTTGACTGCAAGTGTTCCAGTGGAACGGCTGGGGGCGCGCTGTAGTCGGCCCGCTGAATCCGCTTGTGGTGGTCCTTGGCTGCTTTGATGACCTCCTCCCGGAGTGGGTAGGGTAGCGACTCCGCGAGCTTCTGAAGGCGGCTGTACTCGGCCAGGATTTCATCCTTCAGGATCACCTCGACTGGGGTTACCTTGAAGTCCCCGCCTGTGGGGTCCTTGTTGCCCTCTTGGTACCCTGCCATGGCCGCGTGGATTGCGGACCAATGTGACTTGATCCACCTGTGCACGGTGGTTTTGGGAATCCCGGTTGCTGCTGCTATCTCGCCCAGGCTGCGGAAGCCTCGGGGCTGCCCGGGTGCCTTCGCCTTGGTCCTGTGTCGGCCCGCCTTGATATACGCCTCCAGCACAGCGAACCTGTCCTTGCTTGTCAGGGGGAGCCCGTGGCTGCGGTTGTCATGCACGGCCTGAAGCCGAGCTTCGACTATCGACATGGGGGCCACCAGGGCGCTCACTTCTGTCAGTTGACCGTCTCCCCGTTTGACGAGCGCTCCCGCTGCCATCCGGTGCCATCCTCCCACGAGGTAGTACCGGGTTTCGCCTGCTTCGGTGATGGCGGCCACCTTGATGGGTGGGGGCTGCTCCCCCGCCTCCGTGCGCTTACGGTAGCTCGTCACGGTGCTTCGGTTCAAAGCCCGCACCATGGTCGCCTCTGTCTGGAGAATGGCCCTCAGTAGGAGCCACGCGGGCTGCCAGTCCAGTTCATCGGCGTAGGAGTGCTGCGGTGTTGTCATGGGCGGGGGCTGCGTTGTCTGCGTTCTGCGTGTGCTGCTTGTGTTCGTGGACGATGAGGGCGAAGACCTCGTTAAAGGTCACGGCCCACCCGGTGCGGGCCTGGATGGCCCGCTGGGTGTCCTTGATATGGTCGAAGGCGGATACCGGGATGGGGACTGTCCGAAAGACAGCCTTCTCCCGCTCGGGTTGCTGGTGCTGCATTGCTGAGTTCTCCTGTTGGGTTGTGCAGGGGCCGGATTGCTCTCTGCTATAGACGGGGTTTATGGCAATTCCTTGATTGATAGCTTATAGCTACTGCAAGTCAAATCAACGGGTTAGCTGGCGATTTGGCCTCCTGGACATGGCCCCAGTCTGGGGACAGCTTCCGTACCCTGGGCTCGCCCTCGTCACGCTTCTCGCAGGTACTGATACAGCGTCTCCCGGCTAATTCCGTAGACCTTTGCCAGGGCCGTCCGCCCCTTGCCCTCTGCCGCCTTGTCCTTGGCCCGCAGTTCCTGAGCTTGCTCCGGGGTCAGCTTCGGTGCCCGGCCCTTGTAGACGCCCTTGGCCTTGGCCAGCTCGATGCCCTCCCGCTGGCGCTCCCGGATCAGGTCCCGCTCAAACTGGGCCACGGCGCCCAGCAGGTGCAGCATGAGGGTTGCCATCGGATCATCCTGCTCTGGCCTGAAGGTCTGCCGCTCCTTGATGAACTCCACCGATGCGCCCCGCTTGGTGAGGCTGTCGATGATGGCCTTGAGGTCCCCCAGGTTGCGAGCCAGCCGGTCCATCGAGTGGACCACCAGGGTATCCCCCTTGCGGCAGTGCTTGAGGGCCGCTTGCAACTGGGGACGCTCGACCGTGGCCCCACTCACCTTGTCCTCGAACACTTCGTCCAGGTCCAGGCCATCAAGCTGGCGGGCCGTGGATTGGTCCAGGGTGGACACCCGGAGGTAGCCAACGCGCTGCCCCTTGGGGTGCTGCGGGGCCGGGGCGGTGTTTGTGCTCTTGCTGGTCATGGTCTGCCTGTCGGTTGAATTTGTCAAGTTGAACTCTAGACCTTCTAAACCAAATTGTCAATAAATACAAATATAACCCTAACCGGACAACATTCAGGCGCAGACCTGTCAGGTGGATGTGTGGCCTTGAGGTGTACCCCAGTCTGACGCATTGCGCAGTGACTCTGAAACTGACTTGAGTGCGCCTGGGGCACCGTTTCCAGGGGCATAAAGTGAGAGGCGGCACAACATGCGAAAATTCCCAATATCGAATAGGGGAAGGTAGTGATGTCAACTTGCTTTGTAATGCAGCCCTTTGATGGCGGCACCTTTGATCAACGGTATGCCGAGGTCTATGCGAAGGCCATCAAGGACGCGGGACTGGACCCATACCGTGTTGACCAAGACCCGGGGGTCAGCATTCCAATACAAGACATTGAGAGCGGCATACGGCAAGCCAGGGTCTGTCTTGCGGAAATCACGCTTGACAACCCCAATGTGTGGTTTGAGCTAGGTTACGCCATCGCGTGTAGGAAAGAGGTTGTGCTGATATGCGCAGATACACGCACAACCAAGTTTCCTTTTGACGTGCAGCACCGCACCATAATTAAGTACAGCACGGGCTCACCGAGTGACTTTGCGGCACTCCAAAAACGGATTACTGAAAAACTGTCCGCGTACCTTGAAAAGGCAGAGACGCTGGCAAATGTCTCGGAGATGTCTCAACTCACTGTGCCCAACGCAGGGTTTGCAGAGCACGAGGTAGTTGCTCTTGCATCAGTTGCACAAAACCTTGGGCATGAAGCCGACCACGCGACCGCATATCAAATCCAAAGGGACATGGAAGCTAACGGCTACACCAAGCTTGCCTCCACGTTTGCGCTCAAAGTCCTTACCCAGAGGGGATACCTTAGCGCAGCCACCTACTCTGATGAGCACGAACAATACTACGGTTACTCCCTCACCGACAGTGGATGGAGTTGGGTCCTTGCAAATCAAGATAGGTTTGCGCTACACGCTCCCAAGTCTTCTCCTTACGGGTATGGCGCGCCCCCTGTCAGTCGCCCGCTTGTGCTCGCTCAGAAACAAAGCACCGGATTTGATGATATGGACGACGATATCCCGTTCTAAATGAACAGTCACTGCCTCGCGACAATAAGGGAGTATGTCAAGATCCCCGACGTGTATTCAGTTCCTTGAATACGCGAAGGAAACAGAGGGGTACAGGGGGGTACAGGGGGGAGTTCAGGGGCCGGGATGATTTGGAGACTGCGCGGAAAAATTCGCCGTGATCATCGCGGGGTGGCCGAGCGGGCAATCATGAAGGCGTCTGCTGCGGCTTCAGTGTTCATCTGTCTGATACGGGCCACCAAATTGTTCACGTAGACAGCGGGAAGCGGCGTGCCCTGGTTCTCCTGCGTGAGGGACCAGCGGAGGGCCTCCTCCTTGTCCTGACATTGACGGGCCACGGACTGCGCTAGGGCAATCGCAGAGTCGGTCTTGTTGGATGCCATACGGGCGCCCTTCTCTTCAAAACAGGATGAGTAGGTTTCCTTGGCTGCCCTGGTTTCCGGGGCGCTTGCGGTGTAGGGCCGGGTGGCACACGAGGCCAGCTCAAGGGCAGCCAGGGCGAACAACAGGCGGTACATGGGGACTCCTTGATTTGTAGTCCGCACAGGATAGCGCCCCTTGCTCACCCCTCGCGGCGCTGCTTGGTGGTCAGCAGTCCGGGCAGGATCGGTGGCGGCTCCCATCCCGCTGGCGGGAACACCTCGGGGAGGCGAACCTCCGCATGCACGACCGCCTCCGCCACGTCCAGGAGGTCGGCGGGTTCCGGGTGGCTGTAGGTGGTGTCCGCATCCCCGCCCTTTTGCTTGTGCCCGGTGTACGCGTTGATGTTGAAGGGGTAGACCTTCTTGCGCTTGAGCATCGTCTCGATGGTGTGACGGAAAGAGTGGAAAGTGTTCTCAGGGCCCCAGCCGTGAAGGACCTTCAACTTTGAGAACCAAGTGGCAAACGGGCCCCCCGCGTTGTTGAGGTCGGAGACGGGTGCCATGGGGAACAGGCGCTCATGCCCTGCCTGCCTCAGCCTGGAGGCGTACTCAGGCAGCCCCAGGCGGACCAACTCCGAATGCATCGGAATGACCCGCTTGGAGGGGCTGTTCTTGACGGACTGCCACTCTTGCTCGTCCATGATTGAGATGCACCAGAGGGCGCCCTCCTGCCGGATGTCGGTGGTCAAGAGCTGCGCCAGCTCAGTCACCCGAGCGCCTGTGTACGCCCCAAGGATGGGAATCCAGTAGGCGGCATCCCGGCCCGCCGTCCGCACCTTCGGTAGCTCGTACACCTGGAACAGCGGGGCAGCGAACAGGGCCGCCAGCTTGTCCGCCTTGATGGGCTTGCGCACCGTTACCCGCTCCCTGGAGCCTTCAATCTTGATGGTGGCCCATGGGTTGACCATTATGCGCTGCTGCTCCTGCATCTCGAAACGAATCAGGCGGGAGACATAGCCCAAGCGGTCGGCGGCGGTGCGGGGCGATTGGCCTTGGGCAAGGAGCCAATCCCGGAACTTCAGCCCCTGTTGACGGGTGAGCTTCAACAGCGGAGGGTTCCCGAGGACCTCCTCATACTGCGCCACGATGCGCTCGGCGGTGTCGATGGTCTTCAACGTGGGGCGCTTGCCCTTGTTGCGCCAAAGCTCCAGCACATCGCGAAGCGTCAGCAAGTGGGCGGGCTTGTCTGCGGGGCCGAAACGGGCGGCCTCGCTTGCTGAGATTGACTCGGGCATATCGGGCTCCGGGGGAGTATCGTAGACCTCGCCCCTGTCCCGCTGCTTGCGTCCCGCCAGCGCCTTGGCTGTAGCCTGAGCCCACGCATACAGTGCCCGGCGCTGCTCCCCTTCATCCACGGGCAAGTCCAGCCCATGAGCGCCCAGCCAGTCCTCCGCCCTGTCCTTGAGCCCGCGCAGGTTCCGTCCAGAGATAGCCTCGGGGACGACCTCGTCCAGCGGCCTACCTGGGCCAAACTCTGCGCTGTCACTGCCCGGCCAGGACCACCCTTCTATGCGGTTCTCTTCATCAAGGTGGAGTAGCCGCTGCGCAGCCAGGGCAGCTACAGCCCTGACCTCATCAAGGGTGGCAGGGCGGGACTGTTGCACCACAGTTGGGGCTGGGGCGGGCGGGCTCGGGGCCAGTCCTAGGCGGTGCCGCTCGGACAGGAAACGGGCTTGCCACTGCGCGCCGAGATGGGTCGCCTGGACTTCGGCTTGGGCCTTGTTCAGGTCTCCGAGGGCCTCGCTGTGCTCCTTCTTGCCTATGGCCTCCCGCAGATCATCCGGGATGCGGATACGGAAGTAGAAGCGTCCACCCTTGGGGACGAGGTAGGGGGTACTTTTTGGCAACTTCGACACACCCGGATTGTCCCATGCAGCCGCTAGAGAGTGGCGCATGTGGGAGGGATTGTGGGAAGGTCAAAGGGAGAGAACCCTTTATTGATGGGCCTCCTGGGCATTTGCCTCTAGGAACCCTGGTCGGGGTGAGAGGATTCGAACCTCCGGCCTCTACGTCCCGAACGCGACGGACAATTCACTGTCTATTGGGTAAAACAGGCGTTCTTGCCTTTGTTGCGACAACGGCGCGACAATAGCTCCAAGCATCAGGAGCAGGCCGTGGGCAACATCAAAAAGCGGGGCGAATTGCAATGGCAGGCGCGGGTGCGTCGCCAAGGATTTCCGCAGCAAACGCGCACCTTCATGTACCGCGAAGACGCGGAGAAGTGGGTTCGCAAGCTGGAGCACGAACTGGAAACATCTGGCTTCGTGGATCGGCGCGAGGCCGAGAAGAACACCTTGGCAGTGGTGCTCAAGCGCTACCAGCAGGAGGTCACCCCATCTAAGAAGTCGGCAGACATCGAGGCCATCAAGATCAATGTGCTCCTGCGTGATCACGATCTCATGAACATGAAGATGTCGGCCATCACCAGCGTAGCGGTGGCGGCATGGCGGGATCGGCGGCTGCGCCAGGTCTCAGGCGCAACGGTCAATCGAGAAATCGACGTGCTGTCCACCGTGTTGAACCATGCCCGCAGGGAATGGGGCATTCACGTTGAGAACCCAATCCCCTACGTCAAGCGCCCTGAGAAGTCCAAGGCGCGGGATCGACGCTTCTCTGCTGACGAAGAAAAATACCTGCTTGCCGCATTGGATGAAGGACAGCGCAAGGGCGATGGCACCTTTGGCAAAGGTGCGCGCAATCCGTGGCTTTCTCCATTGGTCAGGCTGGCACTGGAGACGGCCATGCGCCGTGGTGAATTGCTCGCCTTGCTTTGGGAGCATGTGAATCTCGAAAAGCAAACGGCGCATTTGCCAGACACGAAGAACGGCGATGCCCGCACCGTGCCACTGTCCACCAAGGCAGTGGCTATATTGAAGGCCCTGCCCTACCAGTCAGAAGATGAAGACGCTGGTGACGAGGACCCAAAGGTTGGCCCCGTGTTCAACACGACCGCCATGGCATTGCGCAAAGGCTTTACAAGGGCAGTAGAACGCGCACGGGAAAAGTACGCCGAGGACTGCAAGGCAATAAAGCGCAAGCCCTCCCCTGCTTTCTTGGCGGATGTCCATTTCCATGACACGCGCCATGAGGCTGCATCCCGCCTTGCTGACAAGCTGTCCAACGTATTGGAGCTATCCGCAGTGACCGGGCACAAGGATCTGCGCATGCTCCAGCGCTATTACCACCCACGGGCAGAGGATCTGGCGAAGAAGCTGGGATAGCCATTGGGAAAATAGCCGCCACAGAACTAACCGCTGATGGCCCCGTAAGACGAGGTGTGCTGGTAATGGTCGCCCAGATACGCTGCGGCGCTGGCCAGCAGCACTGTGCCGACCAGCAGCGCGACTGACACGCGCGTAAGTGCCTGACGCGTGATCACAGGTCGTCCACCCCACACACCCACGGCAAGCCAGACGATAGGCGTCAGCAGCATGAATGCAAGCGTAGAAAGGCTGAACCATTCAGGGCATGCCTCCCGGCACCCGTTCGGCGCGAGAAACGTGGCGGCAAAGACCAGCCCCACACCTGCCAGCAGATAGAGCAATGCAATAACAACGCGCCTCACTTGATCTCCCAAAACAGGATCTGCGTGGACTTCCCAAGGTCTGAGTACATGCCCCATAAGCTGCCAAGACCGATGGTGAAGCGCATGAACGTCTCTGCCTGGCTCAGCGTGCCTGTTGCCGTCAGCTTGGAGCCGTTCCACAAATCTATGTGGTCACCCGTTGGATGTTTTTCGCCGAGGCGCGTCCAATAGTCTTTGAAGTACACAATGCCCGTCCGGCCTTTGATTTTGTCTTGCCAGCTTGCCCCCGTTGCCTCTTCTGGCCTTGTTGGCAGGCCACAGAACGGTTGCAGCTTGAGCCAGTCGGCCAATTCCTGCGCGCGGACAGCAGCCCTCTTGCCACTGACTGTGACGGAGGCGCCCTTGAATGATTTCATCGTCAAGCCCACACCGCCCAGCGCCACGCTGACGCGGATAGCGCACTGGTTCTCATAGCCCGTTGGCACCTTTCCTTGAGCATCAAGGTAGGGGCTGCTGGTCTTCGGGTAGCTTGTCCACAGATCAGCAAACTTGACTGCCTCAATCTGAACCTTGCAAACCGAGCCGGGCGTGGTGTTGGTCCTGACCTTTGCGCTCTGCTTCAGCACCTTGGTCATGCGGACTCCATGCCCATCTCAAGGGCGTCTTCGCCCCAGAACGTGTCGTACTCCTGCTCGTTGTCCGTGATGACACGGGGAAGCTGGCCGTTTTCATCAAGACGGCCAGAGAAGGTCCTGCCATCGCCTGTCTTGATGAACCAAGGCAGTCCAACCAGCACGGCAGTGCCATTGGCAACGACGAGCTGGGTTTGCTCATCGAATTTCACTTCCTTGCGAACCTCAGCAGTGATGTACCCCGCCGCAGCGGCTTTTGCTGCTTGGACCGAGCTGGCAGCCTGGGGATTTGAGGCTCCGCCGTCTGACGTTGTGGATACAGCTTGCGATGCAATCAAGGTGGCCCCGCAGGCGCACTTGTCGCCATGGCGTGCGGCTGGCTTGCCGTCAATGATCATGGTCGGATCACCTGTGACGATCACCGTTGTCCCATGATTTCGCTTCGGGCATGTCACCTGATCACCGACACGAGCGATCCCCTTGCCGTGCGTGCCGGTCATCGCCGATGCCTCGATCACTTGACCGCCGTGGTCCGTCTGGTCGCCCAGAACGATAAAAGGTCGCCCCATTTCCAGCCCCTGTTTATTTGTTGGCGGCGACTGTAGCAATGACGTGTAACGAAAGTGTTTCTTGTTTTCGCAACGGCTTCGCTTTTCACGCAGAATAGTAAGCCTAGGCTTACTCCCTGGGTTATCATTTGCCGCATGGATGCAACGGCCATAGCCTCTCTTCGCAAGTCCCTCGGACTGTCACAAGCTGAGTTCGGGCAACTCTTTGGTGCTCACACCATGACGGTGAGCAAATGGGAGCGCGACGTACTGCAACCAAGCGCATACCAGTTGGCGCTCATGCAGCAGTTCCGGCACACAGCCAACATCAAGGAAGCGGAGGCCAAAGAACAGGTCAAGCAACTCCTTGTGGGCGCTGGCGTGGTTGCAGCCCTTCTCTGGCTCCTTAGCTCAGGAAAATGACCATGTTTTCTCCCACTCGAATCATTGCCCGCCCGAAAGACACCGGCCTCGGTGATCACTGGGGCGTACAGCTCTTCAACCAGCTTGTGGCACATGTCACGCCAGAAGGCGTGCATGTCGTGCCGCTTGCGGAGTTTGCAAAGAACCGCCCAGTGAAGGAAATCAAACGCATTGATCCACACCAGGCAGGACATGTGTATGCGCGGGTCGAGGCTTCACGTCGCAACCCCTGGGCCTACGATCTTTTGGAGCGCAATTGCGAGCACTACGCAACCACGGTTGCCGGTGATGTGCCGGACAGCCCTCAAGTCAAAGGGTTCCTGTTCGTACTGCTCGGCGTGGGACTGATCTGGGCGCTGCACCAGTAGCGAGAACCAACTGTCCATGCAATAGCCGCCACGTCAATCACGCTTGGTGGCTTTCATGCTTGCATGAAAGCATGCAAGCATGAATTCACTGATGTTTTTGTCTTGCTGTGCGGCGGCAATCTTGATGGCGCGCACATCGTCCTTGGGGATACGGATTTGCAGCGGCACATGTTCGACTTTTGGCTCTGCTGATGGTACGGCCGTTGGCACGGGCGCGGCAGCGCCTCGTGCAGGCGTCGCAGCTTGCGGTGTGATTTGCGGAGCACTCATGGCGTCCAGCGTGAGGGGCACCGGTTTAGCCATGGCGTTTAACCTTCCCTGCGCTTTGCATGCTTGCATGCAAGCATGTTTTGATGTTCTTCCACAGCCCCGCCGTCTCTATGGCGGCTGGCCCTTTCGGCAATAGTTCTGGTGCCGTGCGCCCATCTGTCATCGCTGCCGCATAAGGCACACGGTCGGCAATGAATGTCTCGGCGACAGGGCCGTGATGCGAAAGCGCCGCAGCAGCCTGCGCCGTGATGCTGGCATTGGCCTTGGCCTGGGTCAGCACAAACATGAACGCCCTGTCCGCCTCTTTCAGCAACGCCACTGTGGCCGCCGCTGCCCACAAGTCGGAGGGACTTGGGCGAATTGGCACCAAGACCAAATCGGCCATGCGAAACAAAGCCACGTTTTCGTCTGTTCTGGTCGGCGCGGTATCAATGAAGCAGTACCTGGTACCACGCTCTTTGAGGACTTTTATACCTGCGGCCAGATTGGCAAGTGGCACCTCCACGCGCTGAGGTACTTCTGCCGCACGGTGTTCATGCCAGGTACTGAGTGTGCCTTGTGGATCTGTATCAATCAGGAAAGCGGGGCCGTCCCCTGCCCGCTCTGCTTCCACCGCGAGATGCGCACATATCGTCGTCTTGCCGCTGCCGCCCTTTTGGGAGTTGATGACAATGATTTTCATGTTTGCATGCCTCCATGCTTGATTGTTTTCATGCCCGCATGCTTTCATGTCTTGCGTGATTGCATGCACACATGCAAACATGACAGAAAGCTCTCAGGAGTCAACACGCAACTTCAGGCAATCATGGCTCTTAGGTTATCGGTAGAGAGGCCGAGCACCGGGCGCTCATCCGGCGTATATGCCCAACGAGGAGACGACATGGCGAAGAAGAAGGACGATCCCACCTGGAAGACTTACGAGGAAATCGCGGCCTTCGTGCTGCATCAATGCGCGAAGGAGTTCGGCCTATCGAGGGTCGAGGGAAAGCAGGTTGTCGCGGGGAAGAGCGGGACCGATTGGGAAGTGGACGCCCGCGGCTGGACCGAGGGTGACACTGCGCACTTTCTGGTCGAGTGCAAGAAGCATGAAAAAACTGCGATCAGCCAAGCCATCACTGGCTCACTTGCCTACCAGATCCTGGACACCGACGCCAAAGGAGGTTTCCTCGTGTCGCCTCATGGGCTGCAATCCGGCGCCAAAAAGGTCGCCGCTGCGAACAACATTCATGAGATCACGCTCGATCCAAAATCGAGCACAGCAGCCTACTTCGGCGAGTGGCTGGGAAGGCTACGCGTAGGGTTCACCGAAGAGGCCAATTTGCAGATCTCTGAACACCTGTTGATCAAGGCGATTGACAAGGACGGCAACGAAACGGAGGTCTACGACTCCGACAAAGACGACAAGGCCAAGGACGCATAGAGAAATTGTCTGGATGCTGGACTTGATGGTCAGGCAGTGTGGGCTACTGATCATGAGTGACCGGAATGTGCAGCGAGCACACGCTTACATGGAAGCATGCTTGCATGACTTGTGGAATAGCATGCTTGCATGCAACAGCGCGATGAGGCCATCTTGTATGCGCCTCATCGCCGGGCGGGGCGCGCGGGTGCCCAACAGGGGCAGGGGCGCAATGCGAAAACGATGATGTCCGGCCTCAATAGGCCGGACATGCCATGCTGGATGTCAGTGATTCCAGAACACGTGCACCTCATCCCATGCGGTTTCAATCGTAAACACGTCCCCGCTCATTTCCATGTCACGCGCCATTTTTTCGTAGTCGATGTAGTACGCAAGGGATTGCGGGATGGTGGTGGTCTCTTCTGTCAGCTCCTGCGCATAGTCCGCAAGTGAGCGATGGCAACCGCAATAGCTCTCCTCTGCTGCCCGCCTTGCTTCTTCAATGTCGCCTGTGTGACCCAGCAATGCAGCGCCAAAGTCTGGGTACTCTTCGATGAAACATGCAATCTCATGGGCGGATTCAATGCCTGCATATTCATGCAGGCGATACGAACCGAAGCCCTCAAAGTCATGAATGGCGTATTCCTCGGCATCACTGACGGGCGAGGTGGCCAGCATGGTGTCAATGTGCGCTTGTATCTCGTCAACGTCTAGTGTTGCGTCAATCCAGACCCCATGCAGGTATCCAGCGTTGTAGGCCGCAAGGTCGGCAACATAGATGCGGATTTCACTGTGGGATGTTGAGTTGATGGTGTCAGTCATGGCCTTGCTCCTAAATCGGCTGTTGAGGCATCAGCGCAGCGCTGTGCTGGGCCTCTGGCCGTCGCCGAGACCGGGGTAGCAAGGTGACAAGGGCAACAGATGGGGAGGGGGCTCACCCAGCCTGCACGACCACAGGAAGGAAGGTTGGGGATACCCCATCAGGTGGCGCAGCTTCCCTTGCGCCGCGCGGGGGCAGCGCCCTTAGCCGGTATTGCGGCAAGCCTGATTGCTGGGTATTTGCGTCAGGGGGCCGAACCGGATGGACGAGACATGAGGCTCGGGGTGCATCAGCACCTGGCACCCGGCCTGCCCAGCGCAAGCGGGCAGGGGACGCCCAAAGAACGTTTGAAGTTGTGCGGCGATCACTGTCGTTCGGGCATCGACTTGCAACTTTTCAGCTTGCTTGCCGGTTCAATCACATCTACACTTTTGGCAAGGCGTCCGCCTGAGCATCGAGCAGCTCATACCAGACACAACCTATTCTGTTTGTCCGTCATGCGTTCCAACGCTGCAGGACGAGTAATCGCTCGACGTCCTGTGCTAGCTGGAGAAACGCATGTCAATCGACATATCGCGTGTTGCACGCGCTCTTTGTGACCTGTCCGCCGGGTCCAACTTCCCACTCAAGCTTAGCCATGCGCAACAGTGTGTGGCTGCTGCATTTGGCTTTAAGTCTTTAGCTGCATATCAAGCGGCCAAGAAGCTCGAAACAGACATTGACGACAACGGCGCCTTCGTCATCGTCGAAAACGATCTTCTGGCCAGCCGTGGCCGTGAACTCGTCGAAGCCGCTGATGGAGTCAACCTTACCGCCCTCGTCCGGAAAGCAATTGAGAAGACATATCCCGCCGCCAGCGTTCATTCGTCCTCGACTCTACGCCGAGTCCCAGCCGCGTCCGCGATCGCAGGCCTCATCGGGCTCGATCCAATAGAGGCGCCTGATCTGGACGATGCGCGTTATCAAATTGTCGAGAACAAGCGTGGCGAAGTGCAAGGGTTCCTGTTCAATTTTGACGCGCCTGAATGGGCTGAGTTCGGCTCGCACATCCGACAGCGGCATGGATCTTTGTTTGTCTATGCGCCAGCGTCGTTCCTTCGCCTGGTGAAGAATTGCGAAACACCCAAGCGCTTCTATCTGCACGGGGACAAACATGAAGACGATCCCCAGCAGTTTTTCTGCCGTGCATGCGATCAGTTCGTGGATGCCGCTCATTTCGATAGCGGGAAGCACAACGACAACGACCATAGAAGCCGCTACTTCGACTCGTTGAACAGGTGGGATCGTGGGCCTGCTCGCTGGAAGCTGTCACACCGCCGCCCTACCGACGCGCCAAACATTGTGGCGGCAAAGGCTGTCGAAGTGCGCCGTTCTGCTGAGGCCGCCCGAAGCGACTTCCATTGCTGGATAGAGCAGCAAACCAAAAGAGACGATGTGATTGGCGATCTCGCCAAAGACATCATGCGGGATTCGAAGTTTCCGAAGCATGCAAGGACGCGCTCAGAAGTTTTCGGCTACATCGAGCGTACAGCCACATGGAACGGACCGATAACCGCCGCCAAAGAGGCGTGGAAAGAGTTTGAGAAAAGCCGTAAACAAACCGAATCGGATGTCGTGCCAGCGCGCATATCAACCTGGCCTGTCGGCTCCCCGGCAATAAATGCAATTGTGTTACCGCCTGACCAGCGGGCAATGCTCGTTCCACAGCTCAGGATTCTCGAAGTGCCGGGCCGGTTCTACTGGCGGTTCTCGGATGGGGACGAGCTTGAGAGTGCCAGCAACGGCTACCTGTCTACCCTTGAGCAAGCCCTAACATCCGCAGGGGCGGATTTGGCCAATGTCGAGTGGATCGACGTAGGCTATCAGGGCGTCGTTATGGGATCGTGCCATGGATGGGAGCTTCAGCAGCACGCAGCAAAGATCGCCTCCGATCTCCGAGCCGGACGGACCGGATGACAACATGGCGGATGCAGTACGTCTGGTTGGCGATGCCTGCTAGTGAACCAGCACACCAAGCTGCAACCACGTCGTAGCGGCAAGTTCAGCATCCTGCTGCCGCCAATGATCTTGCTCATACAGCTCACGCGCCGTGTCTTCCAGATCTTCGCGACTGGCACGCGGCCATTGCTGTTGAAGCCGGTCTGCGCAGCGGCTAACCCAATCAAATTTGGTCATAGCTAACTCCTTGCAATACTGTTGTTTTATAAGGGCTATCCAGTTAGCTCCACAAAAGCCAAAACACTGGATGCATAACCAGTACTCTACACCTTGTCTTTCAGCTTGGGTGAAGCCTTGGTGATGTCGCTGTAGGTGTAGGGGCTGGTTTGCATGGCTTGCTGAAGCAATCGATGAAACAGCAAGCCGCGGGAGTTCGAAGTTCGCCGGTTGAAGCGGAAGACGAACTCGTTGAGATAGGCGTCCAGGTGCGCGGGTTGAACAGCGCCGTGATGGGTCCCCAGAACCCATCGCTGGACCAATGCCGCCACCCGGTGAACGCCAGCCATGGCGACATGGGCTGGCTGCTCCGCTCCCAGCATCACCGTGCGTTGGTGGTCATGGCCCAGGTCTTTGAGCGAGCGGTATGCGGCGGACCCATCGGTGCGCAAGGAACAGCCAGGTTCGACGCTGTCCTGAACGAAGGGCACGACGCTGCTTGCCGAGTCATCCAGGATGCGTTGCAGACGAATGCGACCGAAGCCTTTGGGCTCGATCATCTCCACGGCAATGGCGACCAAGACCTTGTCGGTATTGCTCTTTCGCTTCTTTGGTGAGGTCGGTGTCTGGCGATCCGTGATGGCCAGATAGGTCTCATCGACCTCCACCAAACCCTTGAGCCGCTCACGTCCAGGTCTGACCATCGCCTGACGGAAACGATGCAGCATGGCCCAGGCCGTCTGGTAGCTGCCCAGCCCCAGAACCCTTTGCAAACCCAGCGCATTGACGCCTTGCTTCTGGTTCGTCACGTACCACGCCCCGGCCAGCCACACCCGCAGCGGCGTACGCGTCTTCTCGAAGATTGTGCCGGCTGTCACCGTGCTCTGGTGCGAGCAACTTCGGCACATCAGCCGCGAGCGACTGGATCGGTAAGGCTCATCGGTAACGCCGCAATTCGGGCACACGAACCCGGTAGGCCAACGCAGCCTCTCCAAGTAAGCCAAGCAGGCCTCCTCGGAGCTGAACCAGTCGAGAAAGTCGTTCCAGTTACGCGGGTAGTCTTTACCTGCCTCTGGGGTTGCGATATGCTGGATATCCATCCAGTACTCCGGGGTTGCTGGAGCTAAAAGGATAGCCCTTTGTTTTATACAGCATCAGAGGGTCTATGCGCGAGCTATGTCCTTGGAACTGCATCTCTAGAAAGAGACTGGCACTTGATTCATAAGTATGATAATGTATGCATTCAATGTGCCAGCAACAGGAGTCCGCCATGTCCGGTATCGAACGTATGACCATCACCATGCCAGCGGACATGGCCGCTGTGCTCAAGGCTGCCGTCGAGGGCGGTGACTATGCCTCTACCAGTGAGGTGGTCCGTGAAGCTTTGCGAGAATGGAAGCTCAAACGCGCGATGCAAACGCAAGAAATCGCTGCACTCAAGGCTGACATTGAAAAGGGCCTTGCCGATGTTGCTGCTGGCAAGTTGTCTGATTTCAATGCTGCCAAGATTGTTGAGCGGGGGAGGCAGCTATTAGCAAAACGCTAAACCTTCGCCTGACGGATGCAGCCGAGGCCGACCTTGCGGAAATCTGGGCATACATTGCCCTTGAGTCTTCAGAAGCGGTTGCCACACGGTTTCTTGGTGCCATGGAGAACACCCTTGGCACCCTGCTGCACTCGCCTTTGATTGGCCCGAGGCGCGAACAATTCGCTCCTGGCCTGCGCGTGACCTTTCACGCCACATACGCCATCTACTACCTGCCGACTGGGCAGGATCTCATAGTAGTGCGCGTTCTGCATGGGTCACGTGATGCGATTGCCATCGCAGAACATGGCGGGTTCATTCAATAGACCTTGAGAACAACTCACAGGGGCGAGGACAGCATGAATTGCTGGGATTGAGCACGTTTCAAAGATAAAGTATACATGGCCATCCGCAGTATGGATTTCTTGTTTGCATAAGCATGGTGAGTGAGATGTTAGAAAATTTGCCCGATTTTCCTGTCATTAAAAAAGTGGCCGAAGCGTTATGGCGTCAGGATTCCAGGCGGCATGGCACAGCCGTAATGATTGGGTCAGGATTTAGTCGATGTGCGGCCCGGCACGTTGATGGGAACAAAAAACTTCCCCTATGGAAAGATTTTGCAAAATCACTTGCGAATCAACTTAAAGGGAATAATCAGGACTACAGCTTCTCCGACCCGTTGCGCTTGGCAGAGGAATATAGAGCATATTTTGGGCAGGCGGCGCTAAATGATCTCATTAAAACAGAAATTAATGATCAAGCTTGGCAACCGGGAAATCTATATCAAGATCTTTTGACGCTTCCGTGGGCTGAAGTTTTAACGACGAACTGGGATACGTTGCTAGAACGCGCGGCATTAGCAATTCATTCGCCCATATATGGAACAGTTTCCAAACAGACCGACCTATCGCGCGTCCGCTCTCCACGCATTGTGAAGCTCCATGGCTCTATTAACGTGACAGAGCAGTTTATCGTTGCGCAGGAAGATTACAGAAAGTATCCAAAGGAATTTGCGGCATATGTTAATTTTGCACGCCAAGTATTTATTGAAAACGAATTGTGCCTAATTGGGTTTTCGGGTGACGATCCAAATTTCCTTCAATGGGCAGGCTGGGTCAGGGATCACCTTGCCGATCAAGCTAGAAGAATATATTTGGTTGGAGCGTTGAACTTGTCTGCGGCCAATAGAAAATTCTTAGAATCCATCAATATTGCTCCGATTGACCTATGGGAAGCAGTGAAGGAATATGACGATTCCGATTCGCAGCATATGGAAGCTACAAAGCTTTTCCTTAAAGAGTTGTTACGCCAAAAACCCGAACCGCAACATAAGTGGACACCGGGAGATCTTCATTCACTCCAAATGTCGCATGATGAGCACATGCGCATATATAAAGATCACGATTACGCGGCGACATTGCTTAAGTCTCAACTCGGAGCGATTCAGCGAGACAGGGAAAGCTATCCAGGGTGGCTGGTATGCCCTCCCAATTTGCAGTGGAAACTACATGTTCAAATAACGCATCCGCAACCATCTAAAAATAATTTGGCGGCTCTTGACTCGATCTCAAGAGAAAAGTTGCTTTATGAAATTGCGTGGCGATATGGTGTCACATACCAATCAATTTCACCATGGATGTTGGAGGAGTTAAAAACCATTGCTGACCCGACTATTGACCAATCCCTGTCGAAACGTCAGCAAATGGAAGTGGCACTCTTGCTTCTTAAGTCAGCACGACGAAATGGATCCCAAGTCGATTTTGATGTCTGGGTGAGCTCACTTGAGAAATATGCCCAGCACCTGCCTGATTGCAGTGCTGAGGTTGCGTATCAAAAAGGGCTCATGGCACTCAACAATTTGGATTATCCAAGAATTGAGGCTGAAATTAAAAATATTGAGGGGGAAGATCCTATATGGAAGATTAAACGGGCCTCTTTGCTTTCCGAACTCGGCCGACTTGAGGAAAGCACGCTATTGGTTGCGGAAGCTTACAAAGATTTATTGGAAAGAAGTAGGCATGATGCAAATTCCATTCGCATTAATTCTCGGCTTGCCTGGGTATACTGGCTGCATCGTGCTATAAATTTTTTATGGAACTCCGAGGGAATCGAAGGCCTGCAGCAAACATTCAAGACATTGCGCTGTGATCCGTGGGATTTTATCGAACATATAAGGGATAAAGCCTCTAAGCGCCAGGCAGATTATTATAAAAGTCAGGAAACGATAGAGCCTTTATTTGAGCAGGGTCATTATAGAGATAATTCAACAGCCATTCAATTCACGAGCGAAACCGAACCTTTTTTACTATTGGATGGTCTGGCTGACAGTGTGGGTGTACCGCTTCGCTGGGGCTCGGCCGGGCTAATCTCAGGTGCTGCCGAACAGTTGGTGACCTCTGAAGATTCAGAAATTGAGTTGGCCATTTTTACACTGGCCATTCGAGTAGCAAATGGGGAAGATGCTCCCGCCATTAAACATATTTTCTCTCGTATCAATTTAGCCAAAACCTCGCAAACACTTATAGCTACGCTGCATTATCGATTAATGGCAGCTATAGTTTATTGGCGTAAATTGGCAGTAACGGGATCTGGTCAGCAAAAGCGGCATGCCGTTGATCGCCTGAGAATATTCATTGAGATCTTAGCCCGGCTTTCGGTTCGACTCCATGAGGAAGACGCCAAGAAGTTATTTGCCCTGGCAATCGATCTCGGTCGTGATGCCGCTATCCGGGATTTTTGGTTATTTGAAGCATTGAATCACCTGATTACTTATTCACTTAAATCCATCCCGAGCACGCAGCATCCCGGACTATTACTGGATGCGCTTTCCTTTCCTTTGCCGAGTGAAGCGGGAATAGACGGGTCTCCACATAGTATCCGGTGGCCGAATCCCGTTGTGGAAATAGTCGGAAACCGTGAAAGCAATTTTCGTCTCGACGCAAGAATAGAGGAGTTAATCAATCTATGTGGGCCAGCGACGCAGGCGCGCAGCACGATTCTTCTGCGATTGTTGCCCTTGATTAGGGGCAATTTTCTAACAAATAGAGAATTGGATAATTTGGCGTCTCGCCTTTGGACCGGCACCGACTATAAGGCCCTTCCACATGCGGATTTATATGGACATGTCTGGGTAGTACTGCCTGCAATCGACAGACCTAGGGTAAATTCATTGCTATCCGACATGCTGTTTGAATTAGGCGATAATGTTGTGTTTACATCAGCACATTTATATGCAATCGCAGGTGCGGCGAAAGAAAAAAATCCGATTTTTCCAACCCCTGTCCAAGCTAGAAATTTATTTGACCGCCTTGTTTCTTGGCGACCACAGAAGGAAAAGAAGGATTCGCTAGGATTTGACGCTGGAGCGCAGAGCATGACAATTGATGCCTTGGGAAATGCAATTTCCCATTCCATTGTTCCATCTTTGGATTTTGAGGATAGAAATCAAGATAGATTTCAAAAATTGGAAGCGCTATATAAAGAGGCCGGGGTGCATTCACTAATTAATGCATATCCGTATTTTTCGGGGCTGGATTCGGTTATTTTTGAATCCATTGAAAGAACCATCCGTAAACAGCTTCAAGGGCCAACAGCAAACGAAGTTGGGTGGGCAGCACAAGCATTGTATCGCTGGAAGACTCTATCGACGGAAGCAAAGCAAGTAATTCCGGCTCCTTCAGATAAATTGATTTCCAGAGTGATTTATCTCATTGAATCTGGTCGAACTGTTGGGCTTCAGTCCCTACTTTGGCATGCGCGGCAAATCTTAAATGACAATCTACTGCCTCAAGCGGATATTGATTTGCTTATCGAGTGTTTGCCTTATTTATTCGATGCAACAGATTATGCAAATATTAGACCGAGGGGTCGAGAGGCCGTATCAATAACGTTGATTCGAGAAGAATGCATACGGTTGGCAAAGAAAATTACTAAGGAACACAAAAGTCCTAAACTGGATTTAATAGTTGAACAGGCTAAAGCGGATGCATTACCTGAAGTACGATTTGCAGCAAAAGACTTAGAATCGTTATCAGACTAGGGGCAGACAGACCCATAGGAGAAAGACGACAGGCTTGACAGGTTTAGAAGTCCCCCCGAAGAAGAAAATCCTTAAATTCCGTTGCCATATAATGGATGATAAAGGACATTATCATCCATGATTATTATGAGCATCCCTTCATAGGAAGCCTGCTGATTTCGCAATTGCGGATGCAATCCGCGACAAGACTTGTACGACGGGCAGCACAGGGTAGGCTGAGCTCAACTGCCCCACCTCCAGCAAGATATACCCATGAGCCTTCTTGACGACATTACCCATGGCATTGGCAGCGCAGTGGCGGACCTGCGCCACAAGGTAGTTGAAGAGCCGTATTTCGGGCGAGTCGTCACAGACAGCCCAGGGTTGCCGCCAGACGTTTCGCAGACTGCTGTGGAGCCACCGGTCACGCCCCAGAATGGCCTGACTCAACAGGTCAGGAGCGTTCCAGATCCAGCACTGGAACGACAGGCTCCCGACCTAGACTTTGAACGCTAGCCAAATCGGCGGAGGCTGGAATCACGGCTGCGGCTGGACTGCGCCCCGGTGCGATAAGGCCCGCCAAAGGGTCGTGCGCCCCACATGAAACCGTGCAGCGATCTCTGCCAAAGGCACATGCTCAACACGGGCGAGCTGCAAGGCCTGCTCAATCTGCTCCTTGCTGAGTGCGGGCGAACGCCCTAGCCGCTTACCCCGTTCGTGTGCAGCACGCATGCCAGCCCGTGTGCGTTCCGAAATCATTGCCCTATCGAATTCCGCAATGGCTCCAAGGATGTGGAACATCAGGATGCCACTGGGCTGCGCAGAATCGATGCTGTCTGAGATGGAGTGAAAGCCAATCTTCCTGGCCTTGAGGTTCCACACGATGTCGATCAAGTCGCGTAGCGAGCGCCCTAGCCGATCCAGCTTCCAGACCACCAGGACATCGCCTTGGCGAAGGCTCTTTAACGCTGCTTGCAAGGCGGGGCGATTGCGTGATGCCCCAGTTATCTTCTCGGTAAAGATCTTCTGACAACCTTGCGTATGCAGCGCATCGAGTTGCAAATCGAGAAGCTGATCTTCGGTAGACACGCGTGCGTAGCCGACTTTCATGATGTCGCTGCCTTTCTTGCGCGCAGCTACCACCAGGAGCCAGGAACACAGCCGCATAGCATGTTCCAAAAGGGAACCTTTGAAAACTAAGCCAACGTTCGCTTGGAATCAACCTGAAAACGAGGAATTTCCCTCAATTGCAATGGCAAAGCTATCCCCAACCTGAAGGGTTCCCAAAGGTTCCCTTTTGAAACGCCATGAGCGCCCCGGGACCAGCCATTACGTGTGGTTCGGTGTTGATGGAGATGCTCATGGTGATCCAATTTTTTCCTGTGCGCCAGCAGTTCGGCGGCGCTTTGCGGTCTTTGGCCGCACCCTCTTCCACTTCAAAGCGCTGCAACGCAAAGAAAGTGATGCGGCTGCATTCCATTGCAATGGGGGTGCTGTGCGTTCTTGCCCTGAGCGCATGTGGTGGCGGCGGCGGGAGCACATCTCCCACCACCCCATCGACATCAGGCGCCAGCCCCAGCGCAGTGCCCACGATCACGGCACAACCCATGTCGCAATCTGCTGTTGCAGGCTCGGCCGTGACGTTCACGGTAAGTGCTACAGGCGATGCACTCAGCTACCAGTGGCAAGACAGCGCCAATGCTGGCCTCACATGGACAGACATTGTTGGGGCAACAAGCACGGGGTACACGGTGAGCAGCATATCCGGTGCCATGAATGGCCGGATGTACCGAGCGGGCATTTCCGCTGGGGGAACGACCGTGTACAGCTCGGCAGCCACACTGACAGTGGCTCTGGCCACGGCACCAGGCATTTCGGTACAACCTGCTGATGTTTCGGCCATTGCTGGCAATGGCACCGACATCAGCGTGACAGCCTCAGGCACCTCGCTGCAATACCAGTGGCAGGTGAGCAGTGACGGTACAACGTGGCAGAACATCGCATCAGCTACATCGGCCTTGCTGCATCTCGCATCGCTTGCAACAGGGGATTCTGGCAAGCACTACCGGGTCATCGTGAGCAATGCGCAAGGCAGCATCACCAGCAATCCGGTTCTGCTGACAGTCTCGGCACCACCTGCGCAGCCGAGCATCACGATGCAGCCTGCGGCCATTAGCGTGATCACCGGGCAGGGGGCAACATTCAGTGTGACGGCGTCAGGCAATCCGGCCCCGTCCTATCAATGGCAGGTGAGTACGGATGGCGGGTCAACCTACTCGAACATTGGTGGTGCGACAGCAAGCTCCTATACGCTGGCCACTACCTCTGCGGCAGACAACGGCAAACGGTTCCGCGTCGTCGTGACCAACAGTCAGGGCAGTGTGACCAGCAGCGCATCAATGCTGACTGTGGCCACGGGCATTGCCCCCAGCGTGGCCGCTGATCCTATCGATACCATCGCAAACTATCCCGACAATGACTTTGCCAACCGCACGGCCACATTCACCGTGCGCGCCTCTGGCACCCCCACACCGAACCTCCAGTGGCAGGTGAGCACGGATGGGGGCAGCACCTTTACCAATGTCAACGGCGCTACGGGCGGTAGCTACACAACGCCTGTCGTCAGCGCGGCTGACGATGGCAAGCAGTTCCGCGCTGTCGTCACCAATGCTGTCGGCTCAGTCACATCCCATCCTGCGCGGCTGGATGTGCAGAACATCGGGTTCGGTGGTCTTGCCAAAGGCATGGTCGTGCGACCGAATGGCGATATCGTGGCTACGGTCGATACCTGCCTCGGGGTCTCGGGCGGGTGCGCATCCGATTTCATGGGGCTGCGCGTGCTGACGCATACCGGCTCCGTAGTGTCATTGGCCGGAAACACCGCCGGTATGAATGGGGACGTTGACGGCAGTGGCAGTGCGGCTGCCTTCGCTGCGCCGTTCGGCGTGACACAGGACGCGGCAGGCAATCTGTATGTGTCGGATTGGGGCAATCGCATCCGCAAGGTGACAGCAGCAGGTGTCGTGACCACGCTGGCCGGTGGCGACGCAACTGGAGGCTTTGTGAATGGCACGGGCACGCAGGCCAGCTTCTACCGGCCCGCTGCATTGGCCAGTGACGCCGATGGCAATGTCTATGTGCTGGATACAAAGAATGCAGCGATCCGCAAAGTGACGCCGACGGGGGCGGTCACCACGCTGGCGGGCGGTGCGTCCTATGGAACCGGCGATGGGACGGGCACACTGGCGCAGTTCACCGGCAACGAAACGGGACTGGCCTATGACCCGGCAGGCAAACAATTGATTGTCTCGAACCAGTACCACTGCACCATTCGCAAGGTGAGCCTGAGCGGCATCGTGACGACCATTTCCAGCGTGGACAAATGCAGCTATGCGGATGGCCCATTGGCACAGGCGACATTCGCATCACCCAATGGTGTGGCCGTTGACCCATCTGGCAACATCTTCGTGCTGGACGACTTCCGCATCCGCAAGATCACGCCAGCAGGCATCGTTTCCACGATAACGACGCTGCCGGGAGGGAGTTCCATCTCATGGGCCATTGCCACTGACACGGCGGGCAACGTGTACACGCTCTATGAAACTGGGGCGACCTTCCCCTACACGACCTCGCCAGTCTTCAGCCAGTCCTTCCTCGTGCGCAAGGTAGCACCTGATGGCACCGTGACGACGTTGCCTTAAGTTCAGCGGCTCTCTTCTACAAGGCCGGGCGTATCATTGCCGGACCGTTGGCTTGTCCATCGGTCCGGCTTTTCCTCCCTGAGCCGGTGGCGCACCGTGTGACAGCGATGCGCTTTGCGCTCGCTGGTCACACAACGATCAGCGAGCATTTTTTATGATCACCGCCACAGCTTCTCGAAGCGTGCCGCGTTGGTGGCTGTATAGCGGACAGTGTGCTGAATGTTGCGGTGGCCGAGATAGTCCTGGATAAGTCGTGTGTCTGCGCCCTGATCAGCCAGAGCGAAGCCGCAAGCATGGCGCAGCATGTGGGGATGAGCGGGCAGGGGTAGCCCAGCCTTTTCCCCGTACCGCCGGATGGTGAGCCATGCCGTCTTGCGGCTCAAGGCGCTACGCCGTGCACTGATGAAGAACACATTGTTCCCCGGCTGCATGCGTGCACGCACCACAAGCCAGGCCTTGATTGCCTTGAGTTCATCTACCCGGAGGGGCTGGGTGGTGGACAAGCCTTTCTTCAGACGCTGCACATGCAGCACGCGACTCTCCACGTCCACCTGATCGAGCGTGAGGCTGCATGCTTCCGATACGCGCAGCCCATGCCGAAACATCAGGAGCAACAGGCAACGATCACGCGCCTCATGGCTATGCCCTTTGGTTGCGGCAAGCAGCTTTTCAACTTCTATGGGGGTGAGATGACTGCGTCCGGTCATGCGACCCGCATATAGCCATGCGCTGTGCGGCGGCGATCCAGCGCATCAAGCCTCTTCATGCCATCGGCCAGCGTGGCCACGAGCTGCATTTTTGACCCACCACGCATGTTGTGCCTGCCGCCCCATTGCGTGACCAGTACCAGTTCACCCAAAAGGTCATGCTCCAGCCACGCGGAATAAACGCGGGTGGGGGACATCCAATGAAGCAATGGCAGGGGGTCAGTTGCCGATTTTGGGATCTCAATCGTTTTGTCTAGTTTTGCCATGCTGCTATCCCTCCCCACACCTTGCTTTGCCTAGGCGGCCTTTTCTATGACTAGACAAAATAGTTCATTTTGTCCAGTTATATCGGTTGGCACATATGCCGAGGCACCCATCAGCCAATTTTTATGGATAGGGCGAGCGGTACTCTGGCGGGCGCCGTGGCCGGATGAGTAGAGGCATGCCCACGTCCTAGAATGGGCTCTTCCAACGCAGAAAGGCAACAACGTGAGTGACTATGTGAAGCTGCTGGCCCAAAAGGCTGAACTGGAAAAGAAGCGCGTAGAGCTGGAAAAAGCCTTGGCCGAGGCAAAGCGCTCATCCCAGTCCGCCGTGATTGCCCAGATCAAAGCCCTGATGCAGGAGCATGGTGTGACGGCGGCAGACCTGGGCACAGGCGGTGCACGCGGTCAACAACGCAAGGCACATGGCACGGTTCCCCCGAAGTATCGCAACAGCGCTACCGGCGAAACGTGGTCTGGCCGTGGGCTCAAGCCCAAGTGGGTACAAGCGGCACTTGCTACCGGCAAGACGTTGGAAGACTTCAGGATCGGGTGACCAACACTCCACCACTGATCAACTGGCCTGGCAGAGATCGCGGCAAGGCTTCATGTGGGGCGCACAACCCTTTGGAGGGCACTGTCCCAAGGCACAGGGTACACTTCTTCACCAAACTAATGGAGGTTGCATGAACCACGAGAAAGCAATCAAGGCACTCCTTAAGAATAGTGGCGCCGCCGGGCAGCCCTTGAGTACCGCGCGGGGCGGTTTTAAGGGAAAATGGACGAACCAGTACGGCTCATATGCTGATTTTGTCTTCACTGGTTCCTCCGTCTCGGGAAGCTATACAACTGTCGTTAGCGGAACCGGACAACCGCTCACCGGCCCGATCTCAGGGTATATCGCCGACGATATCATCGCCTTTTCAGTGCTGTGGCCTGTCAAGCCGGAGTGCATCACGTCATGGGTCGGACAGTTCGTCGATGTCAACGGGACTTTGACGTTGAAGACGCTGTGGCAGATCGTCAATAATCTTCCTGATGCCTCTGAGCCAACGGGACTGTGGACCTCAATTCTCGCGGGTGCCGATGAGTTCACATGACAAGCGGCCACGTCCATGTCACCCACACAGTCCGTATTTGATGGGCGCTGGCGCAACGAGAGAGGCTCGGAGATGGTCCTGCATCTCTCACGCGGAAAGATCACTGGCACATACGTCACCCGCATAGGTGACAAGCGTGCGCTGTCCAAGCCACGACCGCTGGTCGGCCAGGCCCATGGGGACACAATCGGGTTCGTCGTTACTTGGCCGGACGTTGGATCGCTGGCCAGTTGGGTCGGCCGGTTAGTCATAAAGAATGGACAAGCCGATAGCATACATACGGTATGGCATCTGGTGCGACCATCGAAGCCCGAGTTACCGGCAGAACGAGTAGATCTGTGGGCCAGCTTTCTCACGAATTCCTCAGTGTTTCGCCGCGTCCGCGAGTAAGGAAGTCAGGTGCCACGTCGCATAGCCGTCATAGGCGCAGGGGCAAGCGGGCTAACTGCGGCCAAGGCAGCACTCGAATGCGGCCTTGAGCCCATCATTTTCGAGACCGCCGGGGAGGTGTCCGGCTTGTGGCGGCAATCGTCAGGCTTCGTTTGGCCGGAAATGCGTACGAACGTCTCACGGTGGACTTGCTCGTTCTCTGATTTTCCTTGGGCCGATCACGAGGACGATTTTCCGCGCGCAGATGCTGTTGCGTCATACCTGCGTGCGTATGCCGAGAACTTTAAAATCGAGCAACGCATTCGAACCGACAGCCGCGTAACTTTCGTTGGCAAGTCGGGCAGATCCTGGCGAGTCCAGATCGGAGATGAGGCTTACGCTTTCGACGGCGTGATAGTGGCGTCGGGTGTTTTTTCTCGGCCATATGTCCCAACCATTGCAGGGATTCAAGACTTCACCGGGAAGATCAGCCACGCCGCCCGATATCGGCATCCGAGCCCGGGAGGTCGGCGCGTGGCAGTGGTTGGGGCGTCATTGAGCGGTATCGAAATTGCCGCGCAACTTGCTGAGCGCGGGACAGAGGTTCTGCTGTTCTTTGAGCGTGCGCCATGGATTCTTCCCCGATACATGCCGAATGGTGTTGGAAGGCGTGTCCCTTTTGACTTGATGATCTATCGTCGGAAGGAAGATGGGCTTGTGAGCGTAACGACGGATCGGAATGAGCGAAACCGGCAGGCTGCCCTGTTCATGAAGCAAACCTTCGGAGATCCAGGAGACGCACATCCCGCCTTATCCCCAAGCATTGATGGAGCGCCCAACCTTGCAGCAGTCTCTGATGTTTTCCTGCCATTCGTTCGAGCGGGTGGCATTCAACCGATTCGTGAACGAGTGGTTGGCCTTGGCACCAACTACGTTCGCACTAGTTCAGGACGGCGCTTCGAAATTGACGAGATCATGTTCTGCACCGGTTATAGGTCCGATCTTTCGTTCTTGGATCAACACACCAAAACTCTAATCGGATACGACCCATCCGACATGCTTCTGCCCTTCCTTGCCAACAAAACAGTTGCCCATCCTGATGTTAAAGGGCTCTACTTTGTTGGCTTGTACAAAGGCCCGTATTTTGGCGTGATGGAACTCCAGGCCCGGTGGGCGGCCATGATGTTGAGTGGTGACATCCCACACAAAAGACGAAAACGCGAAAGGGAACTTCTTGCCTGCGAGAATGCAATTCGCTTGCTTCAACCACGCCCTCAGTTCCCGCATAGTGACTATGTGCAGTTTGCAGATGAATTGGCTCTTGAGATTGGCGCAAAGCCCTACGCCGAAAACGCAGACACGGATGATCTGCTTAGGAATGCTCCTGTGACACCGCATCAATACCGACTGTCTGGCCCGTTTGCCAATCGACAAGTCGCAATACAAGGTATGCGCTCAGCCATAGAAAGGTGTAGCTCGTGAGTAATGGAGGTGTCAAGCTCATACAAAATTTCTGGCACACCGATGCGGTATTTGATCAGCTCCACGGTTCTTGGCTCCTCGACCGACGAATCGGTGAAGAGGCAACGATGAGGGGAACAGCAAAGTTCGAATGGTATCAACAAGGGCACCTGTCATACAAGGAGTCAGGACGCTTCGTGCTGAAAAGCGGAACAAGCCATGAGGCATACCGCTCATACATTTACTCCCGATTGCCAAATGGCTTTCGGGTTTGGTTCGACGAGCCCGAGCCACGGCTCTTTCACGAAGTTCATCTCAACCAAGTAGGTGACTCTCTGCTAGGTAAGGCGATACACAATTGTGGGTCGGACGAGTACGAAACTCACTATCGCTTCTCTCCTAATGCTTCGTTCTGCATTACGCACTACGTCAAAGGACCGAAGAAGAACTATGTTTCGATAACTGAGTTCGTTCGAGAGCAAAACGTCGCCACGTGATGGCTTGGCTCGGCAAGGTGCTGGGCAAACCAGTCACCCATATTGGAATGTCCTGACGGTCCAGGTCAGTGGCTTGTCGCACTGGCGCGTACTTGAAACTCGCCTGACTCTCTGAGTCAGGCGAGGTGAGGCGTATACGTGACTCTATAGCTGGCCTTGATGCATGCGGTAGGGGGCCGCCGAACAAGGCATACCGCACAGCCAAATTGCGTCAAATTTCGAAACAGGCCCCAGCCCATTGTTTCTGGTCGCGTCAATTGCTCCTTGTTGCGCCAAGCTATGATTTGCACACGCACTGGACTGGCCAACATCCCTCATGCAAAATGGATTTCAGATCAGACAGCGGGACGGTGCTTGAAATGCTGCTCATTCGCGATGGCCATGACGACTCCCGGTGGAGCTTCGAGGAACTTGGCACGACCCTTGGCGAAAAGCATCGACTTGTGACCACTGCCGCTCAGCGCGGTGGCGAGCTTGGAAATGCACTGGCACCGTATGCGGAGCGACTCGTAGCGGACGAACTCGGTGTGACCCCACCATGGTGGGCAAATGCCAGGGCCGGACGCGTACGACCGAAACATAACGATTATGTTTATGCTTCTCATCTGCGAGCCCTAGCCAAGTATTTCCGCCTTGATGCCGATCACTATTTCGGCCCCGACGCCTGGTTGGCCTACACACCAGAGGTCACCGTGGCGGAATTTGAGAAGCAACTGCTTGAGGTCGGCTATGGTGGGCTTTCATTCATGCGCGCGGCCGATCTGCGCCCGGCTGATAGCCTGCTTGCATGGCTTCGTACCGAGCACGAGATGACGCGTACAGGTATCTCAGTGACGGCTGCTCGTGAGTTCGGTGGTCAGAGCACTCCAACACGCGCGGTCGGCGTGATGGATGAGGTTACTGAGGAAGAGGAAGAGTCCATCGCGCTCTTTCACCCTGGTGATCGGATCAAGGTTGGGATCACCGCCGACAAAGGCTGGCATGCAGTGCTGCTTCAACTTACCGACGCCATCAAGCCGCCCTTCTTCGCGCTGCACTGCCTGGCGCCTTCATACCGAAACCCTGAGACCGCCGTTTCTGGCGCGGTGTCGCTACCTACACTCGCAGATACCAAGGGACGGCTCGGATTTGGACTTGGCTCCGACCCTGGCCGCATTGATCTGATCGCCATCCTGACGCGGGACGAACCGCTCCACCTGCCATTCGCCGTTCCTGAGTCACCAGCGTTTCACGTCATCGATCCAGGACAAGAGTTGCAGCACGTGAAGGGCGCACTGAATCGGTTGCCAGCACATGCCATACGCGTCCTGCATGCACCCTTGCGTGTGGCGTAAATCGGGCCAGCCGGATGAGCACAAGTGCTGTGATCGAGAGGATCAAGCTGGCCCTCCGTGAGGGTCACTCACTGCGCAACGCTGGCGACGATGCAGGAGCCTACATTGCGAATGGACAGGCATTCGCAAACTTCTGTACTCTGGCAGGGATAGAGCCAGACGATTTCAACCACCCAGAATACGTCTCCCGTGCATTCCATGCCATCGGTTCGCGCGACGATTGCGCGCAACTGGCGTTTGCGACGAACTGGCTCGGCAAACAACTCATGAGCCACGGCAAGCCCCACATCGCCGTCAAGTGCTTTGCGATAGCCGATGCAATGCTGGCGGCCATGGGAGATGCAGCACCGCTCGACCGCGTCGCCAATGCGATAGACCATGGCATTGCGTTCAGAGTGCTACACCGCTATGACGAAACCGAAGAGCGCTACGAAGTCGCGGCAGCCCATATGCCGCCCGACGCCCTGGAGGCTCGCTTCGCGCTCACTACGGCATCGGCTGTTCTGGGCAGAGAAACTGGCCGCCACGGCCAGGCCGTGGCACTGCTCAAGGGGCTTCTGCCGGACCTTGACGCGCGGCGCCATCCGCGCATGGCGGGTTGGGTCGTCGCCAATCTGGCGATGACCGAAGATATGCCGGATGGCCACTTCAAGCGCGCCATTGACCGCCTTGAACGCGCGCGCAGCCTGCTGGGTTTGCCTGACGGCGAACCCGCCCGTCTGGCGGAGATTGAGCAGAGTCTGGCATTAGCGATGATAAAGGCCGACGACGCTGGCGGTGAGGAAGTAGCCATATCAGCCCTCGCCCGCACCGCAGGCAGACCCAACCCAGACATCACCTGGCGAATGTTTGAGCTGCTGGCTTTGCCTAATTGGTGGAGAGGTAACCACACTTTCGCCATCCTGCTGCTCAAGCTCGCAATCGACATCCTCCAGTTGCTGCGATCCGAGCGCGCCGACGCCGACATCGTCTTTAGGGATCTGGGGCTTCGGGGCCCCGTATTTGTCTATGACCTGGCAGCCCTGATGCTCTCTCAAAAGGGCCGCTTTGGCGAAGCACAACGCATGATGGGCTTGAAGCTGGCCGACGCATCTGCCGCTCAAGATCCAGAGGCACCTCCATGCACAGAGAGCGAAGAACGGGCGATGCACCAGTTCCGCGAGGCCATGGCCCGTCAGGCGGCCCACTTCTCGCCGACCACACTGTCACATGCGCTCGAACGCATCGCCAGGGAGCTTGAAGGTCACGCCGCATCAGCTGCTGTAGCCCTCACGCAGTTGAACCGCCGACTGCAGGACGAGATGCGTGAGGCAATGCCCGTAGCAAGCCGACGCGATACGCTCATCCTGCTTTGCCTGCAAAGCGAATTAGAGGTACGAATCGTCGTCGATGGCGCTGGCACGCAGGCTGTACTCGGTCCGCCAGCGCAAGCCCGCGTGGTCAACCAACTTGCGCACACCTTCCTGCTCGCTTTGCTTGGAGGGAACTCGGGGCCGCGCGAGCGCCTGGGCTCCGAACTGGCGGCCTTATTACTTGAACCCGTGCTGCATCAGATTTCTCCAGAGGTACGGCGCCTTGTCATCTGCGCTCCCGGCGCTTTGCATGGCCTACCTTGGGCCGCGCTTCCCTGGCGCGATGGCTATTTGGTCGAGTATTTCGACTTGGTACGCGCCGCCGCTCCAGGCACCAACCTCAGGCGGCAACCTACAACGCCGATGCGCCTGCTGGCCGCAGGATGCAGCGCATCTGGAGCCCCTGCCCTGCCGCATGCCGCCGCCGAAGTCCGTGCGCTCGGTGCAGATATTTTGTTGGACAAGCCTCAGGATTTCACCTCTGCGTGCCTGCGTGAACGGCTTCGCGACGCTAGCGTCCTTCACTTGGCCACCCACTTTGGTGCCGAAACAGCGCGACTCGGTGATTCACGGCTGATTCTGGGCGATGGGTCGTACATCACTCTGCGCGAATTCTCGGACATGGGGCTTTCACACCTCGACCTGCTTGTCCTTTCTACCTGCGACAGTGGTGTGGCTGGTGCCATGGATGATGCGCGCGCCTTTGCCGTTGACCATGTTCTGTTGTCCTGTCGTGTACCGTCCGTCATCGGAATGCTGTTCCCCGTAGCCGATGAGGCCATGGCGAGCTTCATGCAACGCCTCTACGTCCGGCTTCGGCGAGGGGAAGACAAGGCGCGGGCTATCGCTGCGGTGCAAGGTGAGTTTCTCAGTGGCAAGGCTGGCGACGCCTGGCGCGCACCGTTCTACTGGGCGGCCCCGGTGCTGAGTGGCAACTGGCTCGGCTGGCCTGTAGGTCACACCTCCCCAAACAATGGCAAGCGCAACCACTTGCGCCTCGTTACGCCGAACTCGCCAGAGTAGGCCCGCTCTGCTGGAATCCAACCTGACACGTCAGAAAGGCGGGCCGCAGATCCTCCCGATCTTGCCCTGCCCACCCTACGTGCTCAGGAGATTCGGAGCAGATGATGCCAACGACCAAGGCCCCTCTTTTCACCGAAGCCCAAGGCCTTCTGCTGGGCCGTCGCGGGCATACTTCCGCGCGCGCCATGGGGTTCCTGACAGTTGGCACAAGCAAAGACGTTGGTCTTGTCCACTATGACGGCGACGGCCATCTGATGACGTTCGGCGCGACGGGCGCCTCCAAGACCGCCGGTCCTGCCATCTGCAATGCATTGACCCATCGCGGGCAACTCGTAAGCATTGAGTGCAAGGGCGATATCCATGCCGCCACTGCTGAGCGAAGACAGCGAATGGGCCAGCAGGTCCACGTGCTCGATATGCGCTTCGATGCCGCCGCTTCAGACTCGCTCAACCCGGTAGACCTAGCAAAGCGAAGCGGCAGCGAGATCAGCGTATTGGCGCGGTCGCTTGCGGCTGCGGTCGTGACCCGTGGGCCACGTGAGGATGCTTTCTGGGTCAACTGGGCCGAAACCATGGTGGCTGGTGGCCTCGCCCTGAAGCTGGAAACCAGCCCGCCCGAAGAGCACACGTTTGGCACCGTCTTCGATCTCTTCAACGGTATCGACGTGGACTACAAGATCGCCGTACAGCTCGACATGCACAAGCAACTCGGACGCGCAGCCAGCAGCGCCCTCGGTGGATACCTGCAACTGCCCGAAAAGGAAACTCGACCATCCGTCCTTGCCTCGACCCAGCAGCACCTAAGGCTTTGGGAGTCAGACCTGGTGCGCAGGCTCACGTCCAGTACAAGCTTTGACATCGACGCCTTTCTCGAAGGCGCCCCCATGTCAATCTACATCATCGTTCCGCCCTTCCGCCTCAAGGCCTACGCTCCGCTGCTCAGGCTCTGGCTTGCAACGCTGATGTCAGCCTTGATGACGCGGCGAACCCCGCCGCCGGAGCGCACCCTCATGTTGTGCGATGAGCTGGGGGCACTCGGCGCGTTCGAGGAGTTCGTGACCGCCAGCACCCTCATGCGGTCCAGCGGCCTTCAGCTATGGAGCTTCTGGCAAAACCCGGCACAGCTAGAGGTGTACGGCGCTGATGCCAAAACACTGGTCGATAACGTCGGAGTGCTCCAGTTCCTGGGCGCACGCAATCGCCGTGTTGCCACAGAGCTTGCAGCGCTGGTCGGAGGTGTTGATGCCGACACCATCATGGAAATGGAGCCCGATGAGTGCATGGCCCTCATTGAGGGAGCAGGCCTGCACCGGCTCCGCAAGGTTCGTTATTTCGAACACCCTGAACTTCGTGAACTTGCCGGGCTGTCGGCCGCGTGCCGCTGAGACAACCCATTCCCCTAGCCCACTGGAGCGAACGATGACTCAAAAGAGCCTCTACGAACAATTCCTGGACGGTATCGGCCACGCTATCACCGACATCCGCGAAAAGGTGGTCGAAGAACCCTGGTATGGCCGCGTCGTCACGGGCCATGGGCATGAGCCGCAAACAGTCTGGCAGGAGAAAGTCCAGCAAGCCGCACACGAAGCACCCACGCCGGATATCAGCATCAACGATGCGCTGGGTATGGACCGGTAAGGGGCATCACGATGAAACTCCGGCCAGCACCCTTTGTGCGCGATCTCGACACGCCGCTGCTGAAGCTATCGGTACATGACGCGTTCACGCTGCGTCATGCCTGCGAAGGCGTGCATGTCTTTGGCGCCACCGGCAGCGGCAAGAGTTCGGGCAGCGGTAACGCATTGATCGAGGCTTACCTGCGCGCTGGCATGGGCGGCGTCTGGATGTGCGTGAAGCCAGAGGAAGTGGACCACGCAATTACGCTCGCAAAAGCGCAGGGCCGAGGTGACTCGGTCATCCTGTTCGATGAGTCGCAAGGCTGCAACTTCATTGAGTGGGAGCTTGCGCGGCATGGCCTGGCCGGTGTCAACAACGTCATCGAGTGCCTGATGCGCATACTGGAAGCGGCTGATGCCGCAAGCGGCACGCGACGGGCATCGTCCGATGAATTCTGGTCGCTGGCTATCCGGCAGGTCCTCAACCACACCGTGCCCCTGCTCTATTGCGCCCATGGCACCGTGACCGTCCCTGCCATCCTGGACTTCGTGACCTCAGCCGCGACCCATTCAAAGCAATACACGGATGATGAATGGTGCAGGGGAAGCTATGCCGCGCGCACCATGTACAAGGCTGGCGCCGCCCCGATTGTGCCAATCGACCGGGAAGGTCAGGAGGTATTGCTCAGCTACTGGTTCAACCAGTACACCGCCATCCCGGAAAAGACGCGTGGGAACATCGTCATTTCGCTTACGACCAAGCTGGAGAGATTCAAGCACGGGCGCATGCAACGGGCCTTCTGCGGCCAAACCACTGTGGTGCCGGAGATGACGTTCCACGGTGCAGTGATCATCCTGGCGATGCCCGTGCTGACTTGGAATGAAGACGGCCTCATTGCGCAGTCGCTCTTCAAATACCTCTGGCAGCGCGCCGTTGAATCACGCAACGGGCTTGCGACAGAACACCGAGAGCGGCCAGTCTTCCTCTTTGCGGACGAGGGGCACTACTTCCTAGACCCCAAGGACGACCTGTTCCTTTCGACCTGCCGTGCCTCACGCGCATGCGTCGTGTTCCTGAGCCAGACACTGCCCAGCTACTACGCCCGGCTCGGAAAAGAAAACAGCGATGCGGTGGATGGGCTTATCGGTAAGTTCGGCACGCAGGTCTTCCACCTCAATGCGTGCAGCCGCACAAATAGCTACGCATCGCAACTCATCGGCCGTGGCCTGGTGGAGCGGGCCACGCGCAGTCGCACCGAGGGCACCAACTTTAGCTTCGGGATGAACCAGGGCGGAAGCAGCAACCGTAACTGGGGGAGCAGTTCCGGCAGCAGCTCCGGCGCACAGCACTCCAGCAACACAGGCAGAAACCACGGCGAGGGCTATGGATCTAGCTGGGGACAGAACGTGGGCAACGGTAGCAATGAAAGCTGGACGCATGGCTCCAGCGAACAGATGGACTGGCTTGTTGAACCCAACTTCTTTGCGACCGGCCTCAAGAATGGCGGCCGTACCCACGGCGCGCTCGTCTCGGCCGTCTGGTTCAAGGCTGGCGGCAACTTCACAGCAGCAGGCGGGCGGCACTACATGCTGACCTCGTTCAAGCAATGAACGCCCCGCCGGTCTACGTCCTGTTGTTTGGCAACTGGCTGGGCTTCCTTGCAGCCCTCGCGACAGGAAGCTGCCTGCTGCTCAACTGGCTGCTAAACCCAATGACAACGCCCTGGTTAGCGCCTTTCATGGGTGCGCTCATTATCGGCCAGGCGCTGCGCGCACGATGGCATTACCGCCAGTACAAGGCGCTGAAGCAGGCATGGGAGGAAGCGGCGGGCATAGCCCAGAAGCGGGCGCAAACACGCGCCACAGCCCGACGAACGCTGACGGTGCTGGGCAGCGCAGGCCTGTGGTGGGGGTGTCTCTGGTGGTTGAGCTCCCATCACGGTCACGCAGATGCTGAGCAGATTGCAGTGTTGCTGTGGCTGCTCATTACTGGGGCGTGGACCTGTTGGGGCCTGTGGCGGGTCGGCCAATGGGCCCGCCGCAGGAAACAAGCCATCCAGACTCAGCGCGAGCGCGATTACGTGGTGTCCGTGGCGCTGCCAGCAGCCCGCGTCACGCCGACCGTCGCAAACATTCGGGCAGCACTGCCCGACTACTGCCTGCGGCTGCTCGAACGAAGCGAGCCTTGAGCAACGCCGTAAAGGCAAAGGCGAGCGGAACTGTCAGGAATATCGGGCCGCACAGCCTCGGTGCAAGCACTTGCGCAAACCTGCGCCGGTGTTGCCGTTGAATGCAGCTCGGTGATGGAATGGGTTCAAGTTAGGGCTTTTCAGGGAGGGCGTAATCCTCCAAGCTCTAACCACCATCTTTTGACGCACTTTGGGGGTGTTCGATGCAAACGAGGAATCGCAGGCAAGAGTTTTGGCACATGCTCGACAGCAAGATGCAGCAGAAATTCAACGGGGACTGGGGCCGAGCAGCCTATGACGAATCACTGGTTTTTCTTGGGATGTTCGCGGCACACGGTGCGCTGAAGCGTGCCTTTTCCCGTGAATATCACGGCACCATTGATGGCGCCTGGTACGCCACCCTGATCCCAAACTTCCCGGGCCACAACATTCGTGGATCTATGCAGAGCTGCATCGGCCGCGCTGTCGATCCCTCATACGACCCTAATTCCAACGCAGGCAGGATCTTCGCGTCGATTGGAGAGGCAGCACACCGCAAAATTAGGCAATGGGCAGGTGAGAAGAACCACGATCACAGCGACCATCAGCAGGTCAAGGATCAATGGTTTGACAGCAATGTACGCAACATCGAGACCTATATCGACGATGTCGTTACTCGTTACTCAAATTGAGCGGTCTCACCTGGATGGGGAATGTTCAGGGGGCGATGTAGTAACGCCCCTCGCGGCCTCACGAGCTACCCAAGAAGAGGCGGCTTCCGCACGCCTCCTGTCCCGCTGGTCGAGCGCCTCCAATGCAACGGCCCCCGCTGCACCACCGAGCACCACGCCCATTGAAATTTTGGTCTTGTTGACCGCACCCACGACATACTCAAGCGGCATATTGACATGGAGCCACAACCCGCCCAACGCACCAACACTGCTGCCGACCAACGCCGCCTCGGCGAAGCGACGGGCCGTACTTTCAGGCTTATTTTGTGCATTGTCCATATGCCAGAAGGTACCAATCGTGAGCCAGTCAGGGAAGCGGAGAGTTATGAAGATTTCGTGACAGCACGATAGCGACACACCAACCTATTGAAAGCACGGACATCATGAATGCACCGCACAAAATCGAAGGGGCCGCTGCCGGGCGAGGCTGGACGCGGGTGTTTGGCCTGCACCCTAGCGCTGCGGCACTCACCGTCATCGTTGACCTAATGGCCAACAGCGCCACGATTGCCAGCATGGGGCTATTTGTGCCGCTGGAGATCCTTGCTGGCATCGTACTTGGGTTCATCGTCTACCGCATACAGCGGCACTGGTACGGCGACGACGGACCTTCGGCCAGCATCAAGGCGATGATTGTCGGGCTGCTCACTGCGATCCCGGTGGCCACAACGCCATATATCCTCGCCTACGCGATCGGAGGAGGCTTGCTGGGGCTGGCTCATAAGCAGCCCGTGGAGGTGACGGATGTGACCGAGAGAAAGCCGTAGCCGGTACCCAACAAACAGCTTCCAAACAATAGTTGCAGCCGCTCATGACCAAACAGTTCTCCGAAGACCAATTCGCCGATGAGCTTTTGGATATCGTGGGCGACGAGGTCGCCCGCATGGGCGACTTTCAGCTTCTACGCCGAGGCCCTAGCAAGGACCTGTTCCTAACACTGCGAGCACTATTCGTTGATGCCCACCAGTTACGCTATGAGCTGATCACGAGCGAACAACTGCTTTTAACCCTTTTGGGCAATCATCAGGCAGCCGGAGCACTCGAAGCTTGCGGCGCCAATCTCGACGAATTGCGCGGTGAGCTAGGCCAGTACATCATTGAGAATACCCCACGCATCGTTCCGCCCAGCAAGGCTGTACCTAGGCGAGCCCTGTCGTTCAAACACGTTATCGAGACTGCGGCCAAGGAGGCCGAGGATGCTCGTCTACCCTCTTCACCCGAGTTGTCACCCATAGATGGCCTGACATGCGCACGGGTACTTGTTGCCTTCCTCGACGCCCCTTCGTCATATGCGGCTTCATGCTTACGGAGCCAGAAAATCACACGTGAGGACATCGTCAAGCACCTCTCCGGCGGCATGCGCAAGCACCCCTGGATGAAGCATCCTGTGTTCAAAACTGCAATGCAATCCCAAGGAGCCTCAATGAACGACCATGTGAAACCATCTGACCAAATTAGAAACAACCCGCTCTCGGCGGTCGTGGTGGCGAACCGAAGCGGCGGGAAGAGTGTAATGTTGGCCTCTATGTTCGGCACGATGCAGGAGCAAAGCAGGAACCGATATCCCTTTCACCTCTTCGTCGAACACGCTGCACAACGCAACGCGCTGTATAGCAAGTACCGCTCGCTCACGGAGCAAGTTTGGTTACCCGCCACCCAGAATCATGATTTCGAAGACATCACATTCACAGTTCGGGTGGACACACCAGACTCGCAAACTCACCCTGTCTGTGAGTTCAACTACATCGACTATGCCGGTGGCTTCACAGGTGGCGAAGCCTCTGAGACAGACCCTAACTATCTCCGCTTCAGAGAGAAGGCAAAGCATGCCGATGCCATTATCGGCATGCTTGATGGTGAGCACATTCGCACTTACTTAAGTCGTGACTCAACGCCTGCACAGAAGAAGTCCGCCTTCGTGCGGATGGAGCAGGACGTATACCGCGTCATCAGCTTCATCAAAACCTACAAGACTGTCGATCGACGTGAGCTGGCGGTCCAGCTCATCGTCAGTAAGTGGGACGAGTTCGAGCATTGCGGTATCTCACTCGACGAAGTCATCGCCGCCTTGCATCAGACCGACGGTTTCACCGACTTTGTCGAGCATCTGCGCAAGAAAACGAATGCGCTGTTGCGCCTAATACCAATTTCTTCGGTCGGACGAGACGCCACGACAATGGTTCGCAGCGACGAAAGTGTGAGGTTCAATCTGGTTGAAGGACAGCGACTCAAGCCACACAACGTCGAAGCACTGCTATCTTTTCTGCTCCATGCGCGTATCAAGAATCTATATACCAAAACGTTGCAGGCCAAGTCAGATACCGAGTCCCGCTCGACAGCAGTAACGCCGGAATTCACGTGGTTTGAGGAGATATCGCCTGTTGTTGCCACCATCGCACACGGACTAAATGATTGGTTTGGCAGGCTCTTCAGATCACAGGATATTGATCGCGTAATCACCAGCGGTCGCGCCGCTAAGGAGGCAGAAGCACGTGAACGTGAACGGCGACTGACCGAGGAAAAGGAACGGGCGCTGGCGGCGATCAAAAAGGATGAGGATGCCTTCTCGCTGGCGCTCGAAGTCTTCATCGGTATCCAGCGAACGCTTGAGAAAGACTATCCTGCGGACATGCTCGACAAGCCAAGGAGAGGCCTTACATGATCTCCGCCGAAGAAGGTATTTCACCGAGCCCATCACCAAACGGCATAACCGCCTATCCGTTACTACATGCCGCGAATGTGGGAATCGAGAATGGCGCGATCCTTCGTCCGACAGTTCAGCCCAAGCTCACTATTGGTCATACTGGCTATCACGCGTACATAGATGCGCACGCGCCTAAACACTTTGACCACCAGCGACGCATTTGGGTGGAGCAGCAAATCCACGATGACGGCGTTTACACCACCTAT
>Ga0194137_10000215_pt1 | contig 41114 bp, 36 predicted proteins | sample TARM_MetaG_T3_14_FD_134025 | JGI IMG/M metagenome (GOLD analysis project Ga0194137, IMG submission 134025) | Freshwater microbial communities from Pennsylvania, USA, analyzing microbe dynamics in response to fracking - TARM_MetaG_T3_14 (version 2) | ecosystem: Environmental > Aquatic >... | reverse complement strand
TCCACGCTTCCTCCCCACACTCGGTCGCCCTCATGCAGTTGCGCTTCACTTCGTTCGTCGCGATCAACTTACGGCGGGACTTGCACCCGCGAGAGTGCGCTCATGCTGAGCGCACATGAAAAACGACCGCCGCGGCGGTCGTTCTCGTTGGGGCGGATCGCCCGGTTCAGCGCACGGCGCGGCGACGGGCCCAGCCGAGGCCGCCCAGGGCGGCCAGGGTCAGGGCGATGCTGGCGGGCTCGGGCAGATGGCCCGGCTGAACATCGTTGGTCGTGAACTTGATGTCGTCGAGCAGGACTGACTGGTCATTGGCCGAGAAGACGACGCTGCGGGCCACGCCCTGGAAAGGCACGACGACCTCACCCGACCAGTTGCAGAACACAAAGCTGTTGCAACTGGCGCCGGTCAGGCCACTCAGGCCCAAGCCGAGTTCTTTGCCAGCGGCATCGAACACGTGCACCGACAGGTTGACGCCCAGGACCTTGCCCGAGTAGACGAAGGACAGGGCATCGAAGCCAGCGGCTAGGTCCAGCGTCACGGAGCTGGACCCGGCGGACGGACTTTTCTGCCAGTCCTGCGCCAGAAAGAGCGCGCCACAGCTGTTCGGACGGACGAAGCTGATCGCGCCGGGGTCGCCGTTCGGGCCATAGCTGCAGGCTTCGGAAGTGGAGGCCCAGCCGGCACCACTGGCGTTGACGCCCAGGCCTGCGTAGCGGGTGGTCAGCAGCTCCATGGATTGCACGTCCTCGAAATTCAGGAGGACCGTGCCGGCCATGGCCGACTGCAGGGTGGCCGTCAAGGCGAGTGCCAGAAGTTTGCTCATCGCGCGCATGGCGTTCTCCACAGTTTGTTCGAGTTGGCTTGTGAGGCGGACTGTAAACAAGCCCCTTCATGCCGGGCTGGCCGGCGCCCCTTCAGTTGGGGGGGAGTCAAGCACCTAGGGGCCCCGCTTAGGGGGGATCAGGCTTTATACGGACGCTCAAATCTGAGTCGTCCTGCGCGCGCGGCCTGATTGAATGCCTTGGCTACACTGCCGGCGGTGGAAACCAAATGGCTTGAAGACTTCGTCAGCCTGGCCGAGACGCGCAGCTTCTCCCGCTCCGCCCAACTGCGCCATGTGACCCAGCCGGCGTTCTCGCGCCGCATCCAGGCGCTGGAAGCCTGGGCCGGGGTCGACCTCGTGGATCGCTCGTCCTATCCGACGCGGCTGACTGCCGCCGGCGCCACTTTGCTGGCCCAGGCCGTCGAGTTGCTGGGCAACCTGCAGGCGACGCGCAACATGCTGCGCAGCCACCAGGCGGCCGACCAGGACATGATCGAGTTCGCCGTGCCGCACTCGCTGGCCTTCTCCTTCTTCCCGCACTGGCTGATGGGCCTGCGCCGCGGCTTCGGGGCCATCAAGTGCCGGCTCAACGCGGCCAATGTGCACGACGCCATGCTGCAGTTGAGCGAAGGTAATTGCGATCTGCTGCTGGTCTATCACCACGCCAGCCAGCCGCTGCAGCTGGATCCCGAGCGCTACCAGATGGTGTCGCTTGGCCACGAGACCCTGTCGCCCTATGCCAAGGCGGACAGCCAGTGCGAGCCGATGTTCCGCCTGCCGGGCCGGCCGGGCCAGAAGATCCCTTTCCTCAGCTATGCCTCGGGCGCTTATCTCGGCCGCCTCGTCGAGCTCATCGTCAAGGAGGCCGACTGCGCGCTGAACCTGGATGCCATCTACGAGACCGACATGGCCGAAGGGCTCAAGGCCATGGCCCTCGAAGGCCACGGCTTCGCCTTCCTGCCCGCCAGTTCGGTGCAAAAGGAGCTGGCCAGCGGGCGGCTGGTGCCGGCTGCGGCGCCGGGGACTTTCAGCGTCAGCATGGAGCTGCGCATCTACCGCGAAAAGCCCGAGCTTTCGCGCCGCAGCAAACCTGCCTCCTTGGCTTTGTGGGACTATCTGTCGTCCCAGGCATGAGCTCATCCGGCTTCGGCATGCATCGTGTAAACCCGTATTCGGGCTGCGCGCGGTGCGTGGTCTGCTCATGCCTGCTATCGATATCCATTTCCTGTTGTTGGAGCCTCCATGAAGAAAGTTCTGCTCGTCGCAGCCCTGTTTGCCGCTGTCTCGGCCGTGCATGCCGAAGACACGCTGAAGAAGATCAAGGACAGCGGCGCGATCACGATGGGCGTGCGCGAGTCCTCGGGCTTGTCTTACACCATCGGCGACGGCAAATACGTCGGCTATCACATCGACGTCTGCGAGCGCGTCATCGCCGACCTGCGCAAGCAGCTGGGCAGCAAGATCGAGGTCAAGTACCAGCCGGTCACGTCGGCCAACCGCATCCCGCTGACGGTCAATGGCACGGTTGACCTGGAGTGCGGCTCCACCACCAATAACTCTGCCCGCCAGAAGGACGTCGCCTTCGCCGTGACGACCTATGTGGAAGAAGTGCGCATCGCCGTGAAGGCCAACTCGGGCATCACCTCCATCAACCAACTCAACGGCAAGACAGTGGCGACGACCACCGGCACGACGTCGGTGCAGACCCTGCGAAAGCATGAGCGCGCCACCGGCGTGGACTTCAAGGAAGTGTTCGGCAAGGACCACGCCGACAGCTTCCTGCTGCTGGATTCCGGCCGGGCCGACGCCTTCGTGATGGACGGCTCCATCCTGGCCAAGAACATCGCCACGTCCAAGAACCCGGCCGACTTCAAGATCGTAGGTGAGGTGCTGTCCGTCGAGCCCATCGCCATCATGATGCGCAAGGACGATCCCGCGTTCAAGAAGGCCGTGGACGACAGCATCAAGGCCATTATCAAGTCGGGCGAACTGGCCAAGCTCTACGACAAGTGGTTCCTGCAGCCCATCCCGCCGACCAACACCAGGAGCGGCCTGCCGTTGTCGGCTGCCACCAAGGAAGCCTGGGCCAACCCCAACGACAAGCCGATGGAAGACTACGCGAAGAAGTGATTCGCGCAGTGATCTGAAAGGCCGCGAAGCGGGTGCCTGGCACCCGCTTTGCTTTAGACGAGAGGCTTGAGGAGAGGCCCATGAGTTGGGATTGGCAGTTCTACTGCAATGACACCGCCACCGGGGAGGCCGTCGCGGGCTGCTTCGGCCCGGGTGGCAAGGAGCAGACCTATCTGCAATGGATGCTGCATGCCTGGGGCTGGACGCTAAGCGTCTCGCTGCTGGCTCTGCTGCTGGCGCTGGTCGTCGGCTCGCTGATCGGCATCATCCGCACGGCGCCCAACAAATGGCTGGCGCGCTTCGGCGAGGCGTGGACGGAACTGTTCCGCAACATCCCGCTGCTGGTGCAGGTCTTCCTTTGGTACCACGTCATCCCATCGCTGTTCCCGGTGCTTCGAGAGGCACTGTCGTCCACGGTGCTCATCGTCTTCGCGCTGGGCTTCTTTACCAGTGCCCGTATCGGCGAGCAGGTCAAGGCCGGCATCAACACGTTGCCACGCGGCCAGCGCTATGCAGGGCTGGCTGTGGGCATGACGCTGCCGCAGACCTACCGTTTCGTGCTGCTGCCGATGGCGTTTCGCATCGTCATCCCGCCGCTGACCAGCGAGAGCATGAACATCGTCAAGAACTCCGCCGTAGCCTTCGCGGTCAGCATCCCTGAACTGTTGCAGTTTGCGTTGCAGGCGTCGGAAGAGACGTCGCACTTCGAGGAGATCTTCATCCCCGTCACGCTGCTCTATTTCGTGTCGGCCTTCGCGATCAACCGAGTCGCCAAGTTCGTTGAAGCGCAGGTCCGGATTCCGGGCACGTCGGGAGCCAAGTGATGCTGCACCTTGACTACTCCTTCCTGACTTGGCCGGTCATTCAGAGCTTTGTCGCCAAGGGTCTGATCTTTTCAGTCCAATTGACCTTGGTGGCGACGATCGGCGGCATCATCCTCGGCACATTGCTGGCGATGATGCGGCTGTCTGGCAAGCCGTGGCTTGCCGTGCCGGCCGCAGCCTATGTAGACACGCTTCGCTCCATCCCGCTGCTGATGGTGATCCTGTGGTTCTTTCTGCTGATTCCCAAGCTGCTGGGGCCGTTGGGCGGCCAGACTTCGGCCTTCATCACCTTCACGCTGTTCGAGGCGACCTACTTCTCCGAGATCATGCGTGCCGGCATCCAATCGGTGTCGCGCGGCCAGGTCAACGCGGGCTACGCCATGGGCATGACATATAGCCAGACCATGAAGCTGGTCGTACTGCCTCAGGCCTTCCGCAACATGTTGCCGGTGCTGCTGACGCAGACCGTCATCCTGTTCCAGGACACGTCGCTGGTCTATGCCGTCGGTGAGTATGACCTGCTGAAAGGCTTTGAGGTGGCGGGCAAGAACTTCAATCGGCCCGTCGAGACCTATCTCGTTGTCGCCGTCGTCTACTTCGTCATCTGCTACAGCTTGTCATATCTCGTGAGGCAGCTGCAGAAGAAGATCGCCATCATCCGTTGAGCATTACCGCCATGATCGACATCAAGAACATCTCCAAGTGGTACGGCAGCTTCCAGGTGCTGACCGATTGCACGACCACCATCCAGAAGGGCGAGGTCGTCGTCGTCTGCGGGCCCTCGGGCTCGGGCAAGTCGACGCTGATCAAGACCGTCAACGCGCTGGAGCCCTTCCAGAAGGGCGACATCGTCGTCGACGGCATCTCCATCGCCGACCCCAAGACCAATCTGCCCAAGCTGCGCTCGCGTGTCGGCATGGTGTTCCAGCATTTCGAGCTGTTTCCGCATCTGTCGGTGACCGAGAATCTCACCATCGCCCAGATCAAGGTGCTGGGCCGCTCGGCGGACGACGCCAAGACCCGAGGCCTGAAGATGCTGGACCGCGTCGGCCTGTCGGCACACAAGGACAAGTTCCCCGGCCAGCTCTCCGGCGGCCAGCAGCAGCGCGTGGCCATCGCCCGCGCTCTGTCCATGGACCCCATCGTCATGCTGTTCGACGAGCCCACCTCGGCGCTGGACCCCGAGATGGTCGGCGAAGTGCTGGACGTGATGGTGCAACTGGCCCAGGAAGGCATGACCATGATGTGCGTGACCCACGAGATGGGCTTCGCCAAGCGCGTAAGCAACCGGGTCATCTTCATGGACGCCGGCAAGATCATCGAGGACTGCAGCAGCAGCGACTTCTTCAACAAGCCCGAGGAGCGCTCGCCGCGCGCCAAGGACTTTCTGGCCAAGATCCTTCAGCACTGAGAACGGAGCGCGCCATGGGCAGCGTCGGCACGGGATGGATGGAAGTCATTTCGGCCGACGAGGCGACTCGCCACGCCGCCGCCTAGCCCTGGCGGCGCGCCACCTCGACGGCGGCGGTGTCGTACATGCCGACGAAGCGCGCGACCTTGCCGTCGCGCAGCGTGAAAAGGTGCACCCAGGGCGTCTCGAAAACGGCCTTGCCGGGCTTGGCGCGGGTGCGCTCCCAGCCCAGCACGGTGACATGGTCGGCACCGGCGAAGAACTCGCGCGGTTCGAAGGCCTGGATGTCGTCGAACTCGGCCACCAAGCCGAACCAGCGCAGTAGCTCGGCCTTGCCCTGGAAGCGGCCGATATAGGGCAGGTCGATGCTGCCCAGCATGGACCAGTCCACATCGTCATGGCACAGGCCGAGCAGGCCTTCGACGTCGCCGCGGCCGAAGGCGGCGTACATGGACTGGATCACGGCGGTCGGGGCGGTGCTCATGGCGGTCTCCTCGGATGGGATCACCGCTGTACGCGACCGGACCGGACGTGGATGCGTCATGACCGTCCGTCAGCAAGCGGCCTGTCCTTCGCGAGCCGTTGCAGAGGCCGCAGGGCCTCTGCCCGGTGCAGGCTCAGAGGAACATGCCACCCGAGGCCTCGACGCGCTGGCCAGTGATCCAGCCCGCGCCCGGTCGCATCAGCGCCGCCGCCGCGCCGCCGATGTCCTCCGCTTCGCCGACGCGCTCGAGGGCCGTGACCGAGGCGACGAAGCGGTTCAGCTCCGCGTTGTCGCGCACCGCGCCGCCGCCGAAGTCGGTGGCGATGGCACCCGGCGCCAAGGTGTTGACGCGGATGCCGCGCGTGGCCAGTTCCTTGGCTTGGTAGCGGCTCAGCACTTCCACCGCGCCCTTCATGGCCGCATAGGCGCCATAGCCGGGGATGGTGAAGCGGGCCAGGCCGCTGGAGATGTTGAGCACGCGGGCGCCGTCGGCCAGCAGGGGCAGCAAGGCCTGGGTCAGGAAGAAGGGCCCCTTGAGGAGGATGTTCAACAGCATGTCGAACTGCGCCGGCGTGGTTTCGGCAAAGCTGGCGTGGGCGCCGGCACCGGCGTTGTTGATGAGGCCGTCCAGCCGGCTTGCGCCCCAGGCCGCCAGGCCTTGCTCCAGGCGCTCGACGAAGGCCGGGAAGGAGCTGGCATCGGCCACATCCAGCGGCAGGGCTAGGGCGCGGCGACCCAGGGCCTGGATCTGGGTGCCGATAGCGTCGGCAGCCGAGGCGGCCTCGCGGTAGGTCAGCACGATGTCGTGGCCGTCGCGGGCCAGGGCCAGGGCCATGGCGGCACCGAGGCCGCGGCTGCCGCCGGTGATCAGGGTGATGGGTGTGGAAGTCATGGGTTTCTCCGTTGGGGTTGGCGCGGAGAGAAATTTATTGTTCACAGGAATTTAGATAAAGTCGGTTTAACTGAAAAAACTGTGCTCTAAATGGCGACCAATCTAGATCTTGCCGCGCTTCGTGTCTTCCTGCAGGTGGCCGAACTGGCCCACTTCAGCCGGGCGGCCGACGAGCTCGGCCTGCCAAAGGGTCGGGTCAGCCAGGTCGTTCGCGAGTTGGAGGCCCAGCTCGGCACCCGCCTCTTCCAGCGCACGACGCGGCGCGTCAGCCTGACCTCGGACGGCGAGCTGCTGGCCGAGCGCGCCCGCATGTTGCTGGGCGACGCCAGCGAGATCGAGGCCCTGTTCCAGCAGGACCAGCAGCTTGGCGGCCGGCTGCGCGTGGATCTGCCGGTGCGTCTGGCCCTGGACCTGGTGCTGCCTTCCTTGCCGGAATTCCTGGCTTCACACCAGGGCCTGCAGGTCGAACTGAGCTGCACCGACCGGCGCGTGGACCTGGTGGAGGAGGGCTTCGACTGCGTGCTGCGCGTCGGCGCCGTGCACGACCCCATGCTGGTGGCCAGGCCGGTGGGGCAGATGAGGATGATGAACGTCGCCAGCCCGGCCTATCTGGCCCGGCGCGGCATGCCGTCAACGCCGGAGGACCTGGTGGCGCAAGGTCATGAGCTGGTCCACTACAGCCAGACCTGGGCCGATCGCCGGCCGCGTTTCGACTGGATGGACACCGAGGGCCGTGCCCGCAGCCTCAACCTGCCGGCGCGCGTGGCCGTCAACCACACCGATGCCTACGAGGTTGCCGCGCTGGCTGGCATGGGCATCGCCCAGGCGCCCTGCGTGGGCATGCGAGCGGCCGTCGCGGACGGGCGCCTGGTGCGCCTGCTGGAAGGCTATGAGCCGGCGCCCCTGACGGTGCAGCTCGTCATGAGCCAGCGCCGCCACACGCCGCGGCGGGTGAGGGTGTTCATGGACTGGCTGACCGAACTGCTCATGGCGCATCTGGCCGACGACAATCCCGCCCATGACTGACACGCTCACCCTAACCCGGCCCGACGACTGGCACCTGCACCTGCGCGACGAAGCGGCGCTGGCCAGCGTCCTACCCTATACGGCCCGCCAATTCGCCCGCGCCATCGTCATGCCCAATCTGCGTCCGCCGGTCACGACGGCCGCCCAGGCAGCGGCCTACCGCGAGCGCATCCTGGCCGAGTTGCCCGAGGGCAGCGACTTCCAGCCGTTGATGACGATGTATCTGACTGACAACACGCAGCCGGACGAGATCAAGCGGGCCAGGGACGCCGGCGTCGTCGCCCTCAAGCTCTACCCGGCCGGTGCCACGACCAACAGCGATGCCGGCGTCACCGACATCCGCAAGACCTACGAGACCCTGGAAGCCATGCAGCGCGAGGGCCTGCTCTTCCTGGTGCACGGGGAGGTGACGGACGCCGACATCGACGTCTTCGACCGCGAGGCGGTATTCGTCGACCGCGTGATGACGCCGCTGCGCGCGGCCATGCCCGAGCTCAAGGTTGTCTTCGAGCACATCACGACCAAGGAAGCGGCCCAGTACGTGACGGACTGCGACCGCTTCACGGCCGCCACCATCACGCCCCAGCATCTGCTCTACAACCGCAACGCCATCTTCACCGGCGGCCTGCGCCCCCACTACTACTGCCTGCCCGTGCTCAAGCGCGAGGAGCACCGTCAGGCCCTGCTGAAGGCCGCGGGCTCCGGGCTGCCGAAATTCTTCCTGGGCACCGACAGCGCGCCGCATGCGGCTCAGCTGAAGGAGAACTCGGTCTGCGGCGCCGGCTGCTTCACGGCCATCTCGGCGCTGGAGCTGTATGCCGAGGCCTTCGAGGCCATCGGCGCGCTCGACAAGCTCGACGCCTTCGCCGGCCATCATGGCCCCGACTTCTACGGCCTGCCGCGCAACACCGGCACCGTCACCCTCAAGCGCGAGCCCTGGACGCTGCCGTCCGCCGTGCCCTTTGGCGAAGCGCAACTCAAGCCCCTGCGCGGTGGCGAGATGCTGAACTGGAAACTGATCTGATGACCGACAAGAAAGTTGCCTTCCTCGTCGACTTCGACAACGTCGCCACCGACGTCATCGAGCAGGCCCTGAACGCGGTGTTCAAGGACTACGGCGCCGCCCACATCCGCCGCGCCTATTGCAATGCCGAGCAGGCCCTGCGCGAGCAGAACTTCCTGAAGCGCCTGGGCCTGCGCGCCATCGTCAACCTCGCCATCGGCAAGAACTCGACCGACATCGCGCTGGCCGTCGACGCGATGGAGCTGGCCATCAGCGAGAAGCCCGACGTAATCGTGCTGGTGTCCTCCGACAGCGACTTCGCGCCCTTGGTGCTGCGCCTGCGCGAGAAGGGCGCCTGGTTGCGCGGCTTCGGCCAGCATGGCAAGACGGGCGACGGCGTCATCCAGATCTACGACCAGTTCAACGAACTGGCCCACGACAGTGGCCGTCCGGCACCCAGGCCCGCGGCCAAGCGCGAGCCCGCCAGGAAGGCAACCGCGCCCAAGCCGGCCGCCAAGAAGGCGGCGCCGGCCAAGGCGGCGGCTCCCGTGTCCAAACCCGCGGCGGCGCCAAAGCCGGCGACCGCGCCGGCGCCCGTCGACGCCCATGTCGCCGCGGCGAAGGAGATCAACGCCGTGCTGGCCCTGCTGCCCAAGCTGGCCGATGGCCAGTGGCATGACCTCGGCGCCGCCGCCAAGGTGCTGAAGGAGGCCGGCCTGCTGCCGAAGTCGGCGCCGGCCACCAAGCTCTTCCGCAAGCATCCGCAGGCCTTCCAGCTGCAACCCGAGAAGCAGCCCAACCAGGTGCGTTTCGGCCACGGATGATCCCGACTGCTTTGCGCGCCTGCAGCGCTGACGAAAGGTGGCCGCGTCCAAAGCAGCTAGCATCGACGCCCTCCACGGGAGGTCTCGTTTGCTGAAGTCCTGTCTGAAGTCCCTGCTGGGTGCGGCCTTGGCCGGCCTGGTCATTGCAGCCGGCGCCCAGTCGCCGCCGCCAGCGCCCGTCGCTTCCTCTCCCCAGCCGCCGCAGGCCCAGCCTCAGCAGCCGCCGGCGGTCTCGGCCAGCGCGCGGCGCCTGTATGAACGCAGCAAGGGCCAGCTGCTGCAGATCCGCACGCTGCTCAAGACCCAGGACAGCCAGGCCTCGGTGGGCTCGGGCTTCCTGGTCAGCAACGACGGCCACATCGTCACCAACTACCACGTCATCAGCCAGTTCGCGCTGGAGCCCGACAGCTACCGCCTGCGCTATGCGACGACCGACGGCCAGGGCGGCGCGCTGGAGCTGCTGGACTTCGACGCCCGCCGCGACCTGGCCCTGCTGCGCGCCGTCGACGATGGCTTGAAGGGGCGTGGCGCACTGGGCTTTCGCCCGCTGAGCCAGCCCCTGGCCAAGGGCGAGCGCATCTATTCCATGGGCAACCCCCACGACGTGGCCTTCGCCGTCGTCGAGGGCAATTACAACGGTCTGGTCGAGCGCAGCTTCGACCCGCTGATCTATTACGCCGGCGGCATCAACCCCGGCATGAGCGGCGGACCGGTGCTGGATGAGGACGGCCTTGTCGTCGGCGTCAATGTATCGACGCTGCTGTTCGCCCAGCAGGTCAGCTTCCTGGTACCGGGCGAGTTCGCGGAAAGCCTGGTCAAGCGCAGCATCAACGCCAAGCCCATCCGCGCCGCGGCCTGGGGCCGGCTGCGCGACCAGCTGACCAAATACCAGGACGAACTCGTCACCCGCTTCCTGGCCCTGCCCTGGGAGAGCGCCAACAACGACCGTTACCGCCTGCCGGTGCCCAAGCAGGACTTCATGCGCTGCTGGGGCCGCGGTACCTCGGCCGACACCAAGGGACTGGACTTCGAGCGCTCGCAATGCCGCATGGACCACGCCCTCTTCGTCAGTGGCAACTTGCAGACTGGCTGGCTGGACATGTCCCACGAGGCCTATGACGGCGCCAAGCTGGGCGCGCTGCGCTTCTCGCGCCAGTACTCGGCGAGCTTCCGCAACGAGCGGCTGGGCGCGGCCGACAAGTCCCGCACGGCGCCCTATTGCAAGGAGCAGTTCGTCGATCGCGACGGCCTGCCGCTGCGTGCCGTCGTCTGCCTGCGTGCCTACCGCAAGCTGGACGGCCTGCACGACCTCAGCATCCTCGTGACGACGGTGGACTCGTCCACTGAAGGCGCCCTCGGCCGCTTCGACGCCCGCGGCGTCAGCTTCGACAACGCGCTCAAGCTCGCAGCGCACTACCTGGAAGGTTTCGCGTGGACCAAGAGCAGCAAGACTCAGTGATGCCGAGCGCCCCCGTGGCGCCTGCGGCCGCCGTCGTCGAGCTGCTGGGCCGCGACGGCCGCGTCGCCCTGGTGCAGCGCGTCACGCAATGGCCGGTGCGACTGGGCCGCTCGCCGGCCTGCGACGTCGTGCTGGACGACGGCCATCTCGCGGCCGAGCACGCGGAGCTGCATCTGGCGCCCGGCGGCGGCGTGCAGCTCAAGCTGCTGGACAGCCGCAACGGCGGGAGTGTCGCCGGCAAGCGCCTGCACGCCGGCGAAGAGGCCACGCTGCCGGAGGGCGGCGCCTTCCAGCTGGCGGCCTGCTCGCTGCGCCTGCGCACCAGCGCCGACGCACTCGCGCCCGAGCAGCTGCTGTTCGTGCAGCCGGTGCGTCACTGGGCCCTGCTGCCGCTGCTGCTGCTGGCCATGCTTTTCTTCCAGTGGCTGGACCGCTGGACGGCCGTCGACCCGGACTCGCGCTGGATCGACTACGCCTCGCCGCTGCTCGGCCCGCTGGCCTTCGTGCTGGGTTGGGCGGGCCTGTGGTCGCTGGCCAGCCAGCTCTTCCAGCATCGTTTCCCGTTCACGACGCATCTGCGCCGTGCCCTGCTCGCCATCGTGGCCCTGCAGGTACTGGAGTGGCTGCTGCCAGCCATCGCCTACGCCTTCTCCTGGCCGCGCCTGATGGTCATCGAGTCGCTGTCCACGCCGGTGGCCGGCGCCTTCCTGATCGCCTGGCATGCACGCCTGGTCTGGCCGGGCGCGCGCCGCATCCTGAGCGGCGGTATCGCGGCCCTGCTGCTGCTGGGCCTGGGCCTGCAGGTGGGCGGCCGCCAGGAACAGCAATACGTCTTCGGCCCGCCCTATCTGGCCAGCCTGCCGCCGCCGGCACTGCGCCTGGTGTCGCCCAAGCCGCCCGAGACGCTGATCGATTCGCTGAAACCGCTGAAGGCTGAACTGGCCAGGCAGGCGCGCAAGGACAACGACGGCGTCGCCGACGACGACTCCGGTGGCGAGTGAGGTGGCCGCTCAGGTCTGGGGCAGGAAGCCGTCGACCGAGAGGTAGCGCTCGCCGGTGTCGTAGTTGAAGCCCAGCACCCGCGCGTTCGCGGGCAGCTCGGGCAGCTTATGCGCGATGGCGGCCAGTGTCGCGCCGCTGGAGATACCCACCAGCAGCCCCTCCTCGCGGGCGCAGCGGCGGGCGTATTCACGCGCGGCTTCGGCCTCGACCTGGATGACGCCGTCCAGCACGGCCGTGTCCAGCACCGCGGGGATGAAGCCCGCGCCTATGCCCTGGATGGGGTGGGGGCTGGGCTGGCCGCCGCTGATGACTGGTGACGCGCTGGGCTCCACCGCATAGACCTTGAGCCGGGGCCAGGCAGCCTTCAGTACCTGGGCGCAGCCGGTGATGTGGCCGCCGGTGCCGACGCCGGTGATGAGCGCGTCCAGGCCGTCGGGGAAGTCCTTCACGATTTCCTGGGCCGTCGTCTTCACGTGGACGGCGGGGTTGGCGGCGTTCTCGAACTGCTGCGGCATCCAGGAACCTGGGTGTTGCTCCAGCAGCTCGCGGGCGCGGGCGATGGCGCCCTTCATGCCCTTCTCGCGCGGCGTCAGGTCGAAGCTGGCGCCATAGGCCAGCATCAGGCGGCGACGCTCGACGCTCATGCTGTCGGGCATGACGAGGATGAGCTTGTAGCCCTTGACCGCGGCCACCATGGCCAGGCCGACGCCGGTGTTGCCCGAGGTCGGCTCGATGATGGTGCCGCCTGGCTTGAGCAGGCCGCGGCCTTCCGCGTCCTCGATCATGGACAGGGCGATGCGGTCCTTGATGGAGCCGCCCGGATTGCTGCGCTCGGACTTGACCCAGACCTCGCGGCCCGCAAACAGGCGTTGCAGGCGGATGTGGGGGGTGTTGCCGATGGTGTCGAGGACGTTCTGGGCCTTCATGCGGTTTCCTGGGTGAAGGTGCTGGGATAATCGCTAGTGTGAAGCAAGCCAGACCGCCGCTGGGGCAAGCTCGGAAACGAGGCCCTGGAGGAAGGTCCGGACTGCATAGAGCGGCGTAGCAGCTAACGGCTGCCCGGCGAAAGCCGAGGATCAGAGCAACAGAGACGAGTCGACCAAACGTGCGGGGTTCGCCCCGCGGGACCGTGGGCGCAGCCCACGGGGTCGGGTGCAACGGGCAATCTCTACGCGCAGCAACACCAAGTAGGCCAGCGTTGATGCGGCTCGCAGAGCTGGCGGGTAGGTGGCACCGAGCCGGGCAGTGATGTCCGGCCCAGAGGAATGGCGGTCACGCCGGGGGCGACCCCGGTGCACAGAATCCGGCCTATCGGCTTGCTTCACTCTTTCTTTCTCTCCCCTTTCAGGTCTTTTTGCGGCCCTCGCCAAGCGCGGGGGCAGTGGCTAGATTACACGTTGAAGTGACGTTATGTCCCGGCGTGATGCGGCAACCCTGGGTATGCCCAGAAGGCCTGCTTTCCCGTGATATCGGTTCCAACCGTCCGGTCTCGAGACGGTGCCGTGCCCGATCTGCCCGAGTCGGGCTTGCGGACGGTGCACAGGGCCAAGCCAAAGGGAGTTTTCAATGAAGCTGAGCAATCTGCGTTTGCGCTCCAAGCTGATGCTGGGGTTCGCCTCGCTGGCGGCTGTCGTGCTGCTGGTGTCGGGGCTGGCCTTGAATTCGCTGAGCCGCTCCAACGGGCGCTTCACCGGTTACCTGGAAGGCGTGGGTGAGCGCGAGCGCCTGGTCAACGACGTGCGGGGCGCCGCAGAGCGGCGCGCCGTGGCGGCCCGCAACCTGGTGCTGGTGACGGCGGTGGCCGACCGCGACCTCGAGAAGGGCGCTGTCACCCGGGCGCATGAGGACATGCAGCAGGCCATGTCCAGGCTCAAGCAGACCATCGCCCGGGCCGGCGACCTGGGCGAGCGCGACAAGGCCCTGATGGCCGACATGGAGCTCATCGAGGCCCAGTACGGCCCGGTGGCACTGGCCATCGTCGGCATGGCCCTGGACGGCAGGCGCGACGACGCCATCGCCAAGATGAATGCCGAATGCCGCCCGCTGCTGGCGGCGCTGCTGAAGGCGACCGAGGACTATCGTGCCTACGGGGTGCAGCAAGCCTTCGCGCGCGTGCAGCAGGCCGAGAGTGCCTATGGCACCGATCGCATGCTGATGGGGGGTGTCAGCCTCGTGGCCGTGGTCGCTGCAGTGCTGCTGGGCTGGGCGCTGAGCAACTCCGTCACGCGGCCGCTGCAGCGCGCCGTGCACCTGGCCGAGGCCGTCGCCTCGGGCGACCTGAGTTCGGACATCGTCGTCGACCGCGAGGACGAGGCTGGCCAGCTGCTGGCGGCCCTCAAGCGCATGAACGACGGCCTCGTCGACATGGTGGGCCGCGTGCGCCTGTCGGCCGACAGCATCGCGACGGCCTCGCAGCAGATCGCCAGCGGCAACCACGACCTGTCCAGCCGCACCGAGCAGCAGGCCAGCGCGTTGCAGCAGACCGCGGCGTCTATGCAGCAGATGACGTCCACCGTGCAGCAGACGGCCGAAAGTTCGCGCCAGGCCAGCCAGCTTGCCAGCGCCGCGACGGTGGTGGCCGGCCGGGGTGGCGACGTGGTGCAGCGCGTGGTCGTGACCATGGGCGAGATCAGCGACTCCAGCCGCAGGATCGCCGACATCATCGGCACCATCGACGGCATCGCCTTCCAGACCAATATCCTCGCCCTGAACGCTGCCGTGGAGGCGGCGCGCGCCGGCGAGCAGGGCCGCGGCTTCGCCGTGGTGGCCGGTGAGGTGCGGGCCCTGGCCCAGCGCAGCGCCCAGGCGGCGCGCGAGATCAAGGGCCTGATCGGCGCCAGCGTGGAGAAGGTCGAGGCGGGCAGCCAACTCGTCGGCGAAGCCGGCACGACCATGGGCGACATCGTCAGTCAGGTGCGTCGCATGACCGACCTGATGGCCGAGATCAACGCCTCGGCCACCGAGCAGAGCAGTGGTATCGGCTTGGTCAACCAGTCCGTGGCCTCTATCGACCAGGGCACGCAGCAGAACGCGGCCCTCGTCGAGCAGAGCGCTGCGGCGGCCGAGAGCCTGCAGCAGCAGGCGGCGGGTCTGCTCGAGGTCATCGCCCAGTTCAAGACCGGCCAGTCCCGGCACGGCTTCACCTGAGTCAAGCGCGCGACGGCACGTGGGGGGAGGGGTCGATACACTGGCCGGCAGCCGCGACCCGCGGCTGCCGACTCCTCCATGCGCCCCCTCGATGAATCCTGACGCCAGCCGCCTCTGGCGCGCGCCCCGCTGGGCCCTGTCCGTGCTGTTGGCCTGTTTGGCCATGGTCGGGCCCTTCTCCATCGACACCTATCTGCCGGCCTTCGCCGGCATCGCCTCAGCGCTGGATGCGACGCCGGTGCAGATGCAGCAGACGCTGTCGGCCTATCTGCTGGGGTTCGCCTTCATGAACCTCTTCCACGGCGCGCTGTCGGACTGCTTCGGCCGCCGGCCCGTGGTGCTGATCGGCCTGGCGGTGTTCACCGGCGCCAGCATTGGCTGCGCCGTGGCCGGGTCCATCGGCCAGCTGGTGTTCTGGCGCACCGTGCAGGGCATGTCGGCCGGCGCCGGCATCGTTGTGTCGCGGGCCATCATCCGCGACATGTTCCCGCCGGCGGACGCCCAGCGCGTGATGTCGCAGGTGACCCTCTTCTTCGGCGTGGCGCCGGCGATTGCGCCCATGGTGGGCGGATTTTTGTTCGTGCACGCCGACTGGCATTCCATCTTCTGGTTCCTGACCGCCGTCGGCGCGGCCCTGCTGGTGTCCAACTGGCGGCTGCTGCCCGAGACCCTGCACCCCGGCCTGGTCCAGCCCTTCCACGTCGGCGCGCTGATGCGCGAGTACTGGCGGCTGTGCAGCAGTCGCAAGTTCATGATGCTGGTGCTGGCCAGCGGCATCCCCTTCAACGGCATGTTCCTCTATGTGCTGGCCACGCCGGTCTTCCTTGGCGAGCATCTGCACTTCGCGCCGCAGCAGTTCTTCTGGTTCTTCCTGTGCTCCATCGGCGGCATCATGGCCGGCGCGGCGGTCAGCGGCCGGCTGGCCGGCAAGATGAGCCCGAAGCGCCAGATCATGCGGGGCTTCCGCATCATGGTGGCGGTGTCGGTCAGCAATGTGCTGCTCAATCTGTTCGCCCCCTTGAGCGCCTTCTGGGCCCTGCCCATGGTGGGCCTGTTCGCCTTCGGCTGGGCGCTGATGGTGCCCGTCGTCACGCTGCTGGTGCTGGACCAGGTGCCCGAGCGCCGCGGCATGGCCTCGTCGCTGCAGGCCTGCATAGGCTCGGCGGCGAACGGCTTAGTGGCCGGCCTGCTGGTGCCCCTGGTCATGCACTCCACCGTCGCCCTGGCCCTCGCTTCGGCCGGGCTGATGCTGGTCGGCCTGGTGTCCTGGTACGGCGTCAGGCGTTCCATCGCCGCTTAAGGCCGGTGGCGGCCTGCCGAAATCACCGACATGATGAAAAAGCGCTGGCTGATCACTGCGCTGTTGGCCGCCTGCGCGGCTGCGCAGGCCGAGGAACCTAAGGAGCCCGTGGACGTGTTGCGCCAGCGCCTGGCCGAGCGCCTGTCCAGCAAGGGCGAGGGCACGGCCACCGCCAAGGCGACCGGCAAGGCGGCCAGGCCCGCCAAGGCCGAGGCAGCCAAGCCGGCGCATTGGGGCTATGCCGGCGACATCGGCCCCGAGCATTGGGCCGAGCTGGCACCCGAGAACAAGCTCTGCGCCGTCGGCACCCGCCAGAGCCCCATCGACATCCGCGACGGCCTGCCCGTCGACCTGGAGCCGATCAACTTCGACTACCGGGCCAGCACGTTCTCGGTGCTGGACGACGGCCACACCGTTCAGGTCAACGTCGGCCCCGGCAACGGTTTGACGGTCATGGGCCGGCGTTTCGAGCTCGTGCAGTTCCACTTCCATCGCCCGAGCGAGGAGCGTGTCAACGGGAAGCAGTTCGACATGGTGGCTCACCTCGTGCACAAGGATGCACAGGGCAAGCTGGCCTTCGTCGCCGTGCTGCTGGAGCGGGGAGCGGACAACAAGCCCCAGCCGCTGATCCAGACGGTCTGGGCCAACCTGCCGCTGGAAAAGGGTGAGACGCTGGTGGCCCAGGCGCAGATCGACCTCAACCAGCTGCTGCCCACCGAGCGTGGCTACTACACCTACATGGGCTCGCTGACGACACCGCCTTGCAGCGAGGGCGTGCTGTGGATGGTGATGCGCCAGCCGGTGCAGCTCACGGACCAACAGATCGGCATCTTCGGCAAGCTTTATCCGATGAATGCGCGGCCGCTGCAGGCCGGGTCGGGGCGCTTGATCAAGGAGTCGCAGTAGGCCCGGCCGGGCCTGCGCCGCTCAAGGGGTGTAGCCCGCAGCGGCATAGATCTTCCTGATCGTGCCCTTCCTGTCCAGCTGCTGCAGCGTCGTGTTGAGCAGCTTGACCTGTTCTTCGGGCAGTTGCTTGTTGCAGGCCAAGTACATCTCGGTGCGGTTAAAGGTCAGCACCGGCTCGACGCCGCTGATGCCCTGCTGCTTGAGCCGGTACTGGCCGATCAGGCGGCCCGTGGCCCAGTAGTCGATGCGGCCGGCCAGCAGCTTCTTGGGGTTGGTATCGTCGTTCGGCGCTACGTCCACCAGGTAGCCACGCGTCTGCAGATAGCTGACGATGGCGTCGCCCTGGTAGCTGCCTATCCTCATGTTCTGCACGTCCTCCATCTGCACCGGACGGCTGGCCCCGCTGCGGGCGAACAGTGTCCAGTCGTTGGCCACCAGCGGGCCGATCCAGCGATAGAGGTCTTCGCGCTCCGGCGTGCGCGACATGGAGTACACGCAGGTGTTGACCTGCAGGCGCGCCATGGCGATGGCGCGCGCCCAGGGATAGACCGCCACCTCGTATTCGACGCCCGCGGTCTCCAGCAAGGTCTTGACGATCTCGGTCGAGATGCCGACGACGTGGCCCTGGGCGTCGCTCATGTTGTAAGGCGGGTATTCCTCGGTCGTCAGCACCAGCCGCTGCTGCCCATGGGCCAGCGCCGCAGCGCAAAGAACCAGCAGGCCGAACGCGAATGTCTTCATATAGCCTCCCGCGCAACGGTTAGGGACGACTCTAGCCCCGGCGTGCGGCGGTGTACGCGGGTCACCGCGTCGCCAGCAGGGCTTCAGGGTGTCGAGCGGGCCCGCACGGCCTTGGCGCCCGACAGCCAGTCGTGCAGCGTCGCGAACAGCTGCTCGGCGACGACGGGCTTGGCGACGTGGTCGTCCATGCCGGCGTCCAGGCAGCGCTGGCGTTCGTCGTCGAAGGCATTGGCCGTCATGGCCAGGATGGGCAGGGTGGCGCCCTGGGGCAGGCGGCGGATGGTGCGGGTGGCGTCCAGACCGTCCATGACCGGCATCTGCACATCCATCAGCACCAGGGCGTAGTCGCCGGCCTTGGCCATGTCGACGGCCTGCTGACCGTCCGCGGCGACGTCCACCGTCAGGCCGGCGCTGCCGATGAGGGCGACGGCCACTTCCTGGTTGACCGGGTTGTCCTCGGCCAGCAGGATGCGGCGCGGGAAGGCCCGGGCCAGCTCGGCCAGGCGTTCACGGGCCGAATGCTGCCGCGGTGCCGCAACGGGTGTCGCCGGGGCCTGGGCGGCCGCCTCGACGGGCAAGCTGAACCAGAACGTGCTTCCGCGGCCCAGGGCGCTGTCAACGCCGACGCGGCCGCCCATCAGCTCGGCCAGGCGGCGGCAGATGGCCAGGCCCAGGCCCGTGCCGCCATAGCGGCGCGTGGTGGAGCTGTCGGCCTGTTCGAAGTCGCGGAACAGCCTTGCCTGCGCATCCGGCGCGATGCCGATGCCGCTGTCCTGCACCTCGAAGCGCAGTGTCGGGGGCGCGCCAGGCCGGCCTTCGTCCAGGCGCGCGGCCAGGCGCACGAAGCCGTTGTCGGTGAACTTGACGGCATTGCCGGCGAAGTTGAGCAGCACCTCGGAGATGCGCTGGGGGTCGCCCACCAGCCTGCGGCTGCGCAGTTCGGGCGAGACGTCGGTCTCGACGCGCAGGCGCTTGGCGGCGGCGGTCTGCGTCGTCATGTTGGCGATGTTGTCCAGCACCTCGCCGACGGTGAACTCGCGCTGCTCCAGTCTGACCTTGCCGGCCTCGATCTTGGAGAAGTCCAGCACGTTGTTGATGACGCTGAGCAGGTGCTCGGCCGCGTTGGCCACCTTCTGCAGGCGCTGCTGTTGCTCGGGCTCGATGGTGTCGCTCTGGGCCAGATAGGTCAGGCCGATGATCGCGTTCATCGGCGTGCGGATCTCGTGGCTCATGTTCGCCAGGAAGGCGCTCTTGGCCAGGCTGGCGGCCTGGGCGGCCTGCGTCGCCTCGGCGAGCTCGGCGGTGCGGGCCTCGACCAGCTCCTCGAGGTGGTGACGGTAGCGCTCCAGCTCCAGTGCGTCGCGGCGCTGGCGCGAGATGTCGGTAAGGAAGCCGTGCCACAGCACGCTGCCGTCGGCCTCGCGCTGGGCGATGGCATTGCCGTAGAGCCAGCGCTCACTGCCGTCGGCCTGCGGCGTGCGGAACTCCTGCTGCCAGGGGCTGAGGTTGCGGGCCGAGGCCAGTAGGCTCTCGCGCACGGCGGCGCGGTCGTCGGGGTGGATGCGCTCGAACCAGGGCGCGGCGCTGCGGCTCAGTTCGGCGCTGCCGAGCAGGAAGTACTCGCGCACCGCCTCGCTGACATAGGCGAAGCTGAACTCGCCGTTGACGGCCAGGCGCAGCTGGTAGACGACGCCGGGCACGGTCTCGGCCATGCCGCGTAGGCGCTCGATGAGGTTGCGCTGGGCGTCGAACTGCTGCTGCAGCGCGTCGCGCATGTGCTCCAGGTGGCCGCCGAGCAGGCCGATCTCGTCCTGGCGGGTGTGCTCCAGCTTGGCATTGAAGCGGCCCTCGGCGAGGTCGTTGGCGAAGTCGCCCAGTTCGCGCAGCGGGCGGAACAGGCGTGAATTGAGTAGCCACAGCACCAGGGCCAGCGAGGCCAGCAGCTGGCCGCCGACCGTCGCGCCGTAGAGCCAGCGCTGGCGCAGCACGGCCGTCGTGCTGAGGTGGTCGTCGATCTCGATCTGGATGTGGCCGATGCGGGTGGCGCCGCGCAGGATGTCGCGCTCGCCGGTCAGGGTCTGGCCCAGGCGCCGCTCGGGCAGGTGGTTCTCGATGAAGGGCAGGCCCTGGGAGGCATCGCTGACGCTGACGCGCACCACCTCGGGCGACTTGACGATGGCCGACACGACCTCGCGCGCGGCGACGGCATCCAGGTTCCACAGCAGCTCGGGCAGGCTGCTGGCCAGCACGTCGAGCTTGGCGTCGAGGTCTCGCTGCAGGGCCTGCTCGGCCACCTTGGACTCGCGCAGGCCGATGAAGAGACCGCCGACGATGAGTGCCGGCAGCAGCAGGCCGACGCTGGCGCCGAGGGCCAGGGCGGCAAAAAGCGAGGACGAAGGCTTGCGGCTCAAGATGCGCTCATGCTGCCACGAGTCGGACACGCCGCAAGCCAGACATCAGAGTCAGCCCTTGCCCAGCAGCTGGGGCTTGAGCGAGGAGTCGACCGGCTTGTCGCCCAGCCAGATCTTCAGCAAGGCGTTGTAGAAGTTGATGTCCTTCATCGGCTCGCCGATGGGTTTGCCGTTCAGCGCCATGACGGTGCCGGTGTCGGGGATCCAGTCGACGGTGATGATGTCGCCCTTCTTGCCCTGGGGAATGTTGACGAAGGCCTCGCCGAACTGGGCCAGCTGGTTGACGAACTTGGAGCGCTCGGCCTTGTCCGTGTTGGCCGTGATGCCGGCCATGAAGGCTTGGCCCAGTTCGTCACCGGTCACCTCGCGCAGCATGCCCAGGGCGAAGCGGCGCGGGCCCTGGGTGTCCAGCACGCCGGCCGTGGTGTCCTTCTTCTCGGGCAGGTAGAGCACCATCGAGTAAACCTTGACAACGATGCGCACGCGTACCCCGGCACCGTTGACCTTCAATTCCTTGCCAGCAACCTTGACCGTGTCATCGAACTTCAGGCCACCGACTTCTATGGCCTGAGCCGCGCCGGCCAGGCCAAGGGCCAGGCCCAGCCCGGCAATCCAGCCGATGGCTTTGTGCGTCTTCATGCAGTCTCCTGAATTTATTGGGGGATGGGGATCAATGCGCCGCTTCGAGCTTGAAGAGGCTGACGACTTCTTCGAGACCATGGGCCTGGGCGCGCAACGAGTCGGCGGCGGCGGCGGCTTCTTCCACCAGCGCGGCGTTCTGCTGCGTGCTCTTGTCCATGTCATGGATGGTATGCGTGACGCGCTCGATGCCGGAGCTCTGCTCGGCGCTGGCGTGGGTGATCTCGCCCATGATGTCCGTCATCCGTTGCACGCTCGCCACCACGCCCTGCATGGTGTTGCCGGCCTGGGCGACCAGCTGGCTGCCCTGGGCGACCTTCTCGACCGAGTCGCTGATGAGGCGCTTGATCTCCTTGGCCGCGTCGGCGCTGCGGCCGGCGAGCGATCGCACTTCGCCTGCGACGACCGCGAAGCCGCGACCCTGCTCGCCGGCCCGCGCCGCTTCCACGGCCGCGTTAAGGGCCAGGATGTTGGTCTGGAAGGCGATGCCGTCGATGACGCTGATGATGTCGACGATCTTCTTGCTGGAGGCGTCGATGCTGCCCATGGTGGTGACGACCTTGGCCACCACCGCGCCACCTTCGCCAGCCACCTGCGAGGCGGCCTGGGCCAGCTGGTTGGCCTGCTGGGCGTTCTGGGCGTTCTGCTGCACCGCATCGGTCAAGGTCTTCATGGCCGACAGGGTCTGCTCGAGCGAGGCCGCCTGGGCTTCGGTGCGCACCGACAGGTCCAGATTGCCGCTGGCGATCTCGCTGGAGGCGGAGGAGATGGATTCGGTTCCTTCGCGCACGCGGCCGACGATGCCCTTCAGGCTCTCGTTCATGTCGTGCAGGGCCTGCAGCAGTTCGCCGGTCTCGTCGCGGCTGTGCACCGCGATCTCGCTGGTCAGGTTGCCCGAGGCCACCTTGCGCGCCACGGCGACGGCGCCGCGCAGCGGGTTGACGATGCCGCGCGTGATCAGCACGCTGGTCAGCACGCTTGCGATGACGGCGGCCACGGCCAGGGCGACCAGCAGCAGGGCTGTCTTGTTGGCCACCCGATTGGACTTCTGACCGGCGGCGTCCATGGCGGCATTGCGGGTCTCGACCAGCTTGTCCAGCGCGGCCATGTATTTGCCCTGGGCGGCGCGCACCGAGAACTGGTACTTCAGCGGCGCGCCTTCGGTGTCGCCGGAGGCCACTGTCTTCACGAAGGCGGCCTGGCCGGTTATGAACTTGGCGCGCGCCTCTTCGACCGCCTTGAGCTGCTCCTGGCTGGTCACGTCCGTCAGCAGCGGCTTGAGCTCGGCCATGGTCTTCTCGTGGGCAGCCATCAGGCTGGCGACAGTGTCCAGTTCCTTCTTGATCTGCTCTTCGCCCGTCATGATCAGCGTCGTCATCATGCTTCGGGAGGCGTCGCCCAGCTCCGCCTTGGCGCGATTGGCCAGGGTCACGGTCTTGTAGTCGCCGCTGATCATCTGGCTGATCTCGCCGTTCAGCGCCTGGATGCCGAAATAGCCCAGCAGCGTGATCGCGATCAGGCAGGCGATCACGACTGCGAATCCGGTCGTGAGGCGTTGTCCGATGCGCATACGGGACAAGAAATTCATGGGGCTGCCTCTCGTTTTGATATTTAGTGTGAGCCCCGGCTTGAGTTCTTGACGAAGGGGGCTGAAACAACGCGAAATTTCATCAGAAATCACTGGAGGCCATGCGTTCTGGTCGGCGCGTCGGCGAGGCTTGCCGTGATTTGTGCGGCAAAACCCTGTCAGACCTAGTGTCGCCTTTGTGACGTCCTGGGGCCGAGGCACTTCCAGCATGGGGCAAACGTGATATCGGCGCGCACATTACTTCAAGCAGCACTTCGCAATATCCTGGCAAGTCCTTATTTCTTAAAGATATTTTCTTGCCTAGCTGTATAAATCAACAGTTGTGGCTAAGTGCTTGATTTCATTGAAAAAACTTGTGCGGAAACTTGACCCGACAGGGTCTGACCCTTAAAGTGGGAGGAAGTGTCGTTTCGTGGTGAAAAGTGTCGGAAATCGTCTTTCAGGGTGCCTCCAACTTGGCTTTAGATGCCAAGGGCCGCCTGAGTGTGCCCAGCCGACACCGTGAGGTGCTGCAGCTGCTTTGCCAGGGGCACCTGACCGTCACCAAGCACCCGGACGGCTGCCTGATGCTGTTCCCGCGGCCGACCTGGGAGGTCTTCCGCGACAAGGTCGCCGCCCTGCCGATGTCGGCTGCCGGCTGGAAGCGTGTTTTTCTCGGTAATGCGATGGACGTCGACATCGATTCGGCGGCGCGCGTGCTGATCTCGCCCGAGCTGCGCAAGAGCGCCGGGCTCAAGAGCGACGTGATGCTGCTGGGCATGGGCAGCCATTTCGAGCTCTGGGATGCCGAAGCCCATGCCGCCCACGAGGCCGAGGTGATGGCCGGCCCGCTGCCCGACGCGCTCAAGGACTTCAGCTTCTGATGGGCGCCGAGATGAACGAGAGCGCCGAGTTCCGCCACACCACCGTGCTGCTGAACGAGGCGGTCGAGGGCGTGCTGACGCGCCCAGACGGCATCTATGTGGACGGCACTTTCGGCCGCGGCGGCCATTCGTGCCTGCTGCTGAGCAAGCTGGCGCCCGAAGGCCGGCTGATCGCCATCGACCGCGACCCCGAGGCCATAGCCGCCGCCGCGGCTATCACCGACCCGCGCTTTTCCATCATCCACAGCGCGTTTGCCGACATGGCGGATCAGTTGGCAGCGATGGGTGTCCATCAGGTGGATGGTGTGCTGCTGGACCTGGGCGTGTCCAGCCCTCAGATCGACAACCCGGAGCGGGGCTTCAGCTTCCGCTTCGAGGGGCCTCTGGACATGCGCATGGACACGACGCGGGGCGAGAGCGCCGCGGACTTCCTGGCGAGTGCGGACGAGCGTGAGATTGCACGGGTGATTCGAGACTATGGTGAAGAACGGTTTGCTGGCCAGATTGCAAAGGCGGTTGTTGCTCGCCGACAAGCCGGTACGCCGCTCACGCGCACCGACGAGCTGCGCGAACTCGTGGCTCGCGCGGTCAAGACCCGTGAGCCCGGCCAGGACCCGGCCACACGCACCTTTCAAGCCCTTCGGATTCATGTCAATGGAGAGCTTCAGGAGCTTGAGCAGGGGCTGAACGCCGCGCTGCGTCTGCTTCGCGCCGGCGGCCGACTTTCCGTCATCAGCTTCCATTCGCTGGAAGACCGCCGCGTCAAGACCTTCATTGCCGAATACAGCAAGGCCGTGTTCGACCGCCGCGCGCCCTTCGCCGAGCCGGCGCCGCTGATCCTGAACGCTTTGGGCCGCATCAAGCCCAGCGACGCCGAGGTGGCGGCCAATCCGCGCTCGCGCTCCGCCGTGCTGCGGGTGGCCGAGCGCACCGATGCGCCCTTGAGGGCCTGAAGCGGTGGCCAAGCTCAACCTCATCCTGATCCTGGCCGTGCTGGCCAGCGGCGTCGTGCTGGTGCACAGCGCCTATGAGTCGCGCCGCCTGTTCGCCGAGCGCGACAAGGCCAAGGCCGAGGGCCTGCGCCTGGCGGCCGACGCCGAGCGCCTGGCCGCCGAGCGCCATGCCCAGGCCACCAATCTGCGCGTCGAGCAGGTCGCCCGCGAACGCCTGGGCATGCGCGTCATCAGCCCGGCCGTCGTGGCCTCGGGGGTGGCGCAATGAGCAAGGCCAACAAGTCGGTCAGCTACTCGACCAGCCCGCTGCTGGCGTCCAAGACGCCGCCGTGGCGCTCGCGCTTCCTGGTCGCCCTGGTCGGCCTGGCCTTCCTCGGCCTGCTGGCGCGCGCCGTCTATGTGCAGGTGCTGAACACCGATTTCTTCCAGAAGCAGGGCGAGGCCCGGTATGCCCACACGCTGGAGCTTCCGGCCAGCCGCGGCCGCATCAACGACCGCACCGGCCAGGTGCTGGCCGCCAGCGTGGCCGTGCCGTCGATCTGGGCTATCCCGAAGGAAGTCGACACCGACACGACCAAGCGCCAGGAGCTGGCCAAGTCTCTGGGCCTGTCCAACAAGGAGCTGGAGGCCAAGCTCAATCCCGAGACCCGCTTCGTCTGGCTCAAGCGCCTGGCCGACGACGAGACCGCGGCCCGGGTGAAGGCCATCGGCATCAAGGGCGTCTTCCAGGACCGCGAATACCGCCGCAAATACCCCGAGGGCGAGGCGGCGGCCCATGTGGTCGGCTTCACCAATGTGGAAGACCGCGGCCAGGAGGGCATAGAGCTGGCCTTTCAGAAGGAACTGCAGGGTCGCGACGGCTCGCGCTCTGTCGTGCGCGACCGCCTGGGCCGCGTGGTGGAAGACATCGGCGATGTGGTGCCGGCCGCCAATGGCCAGGACATCGACCTGGCCGTCGATTCCAAGGTGCAGTTCTTCGCCTACCAGCGCATCCGCGACGCCGTGGCCGAGAACAAGGCCAAGGCCGGCTCGGTCGTCGTGCTGGACGCCCAGACCGGAGAGGTGCTGGCCCTGGCCAATTTCCCGAGCTACGACCCCGGCAACCGCCAGAACCTGTCCGGTGAACAGCTGCGCAACCGCGCGCTGACCGACGTCTTCGAGCCCGGCTCGACGATGAAGCCCTTCATCGCCGGCCTGTCGATGGAGACCGGCCGCAGCACGCCCGACACCCTGGTCGACACCGGCAACGGCAAATACGCCTTCCAGGGCGCCGTCATCAGCGACACCCATGCCCACGGCGTGATCCCGGTGCGCGAGGTCATCAAGTTCTCCAGCAACATCGGCGCCACCAAACTCGCCATGCAGATGCAGCCGCGCGAGATGCATGAGATGTTCACGGCCATCGGCCTGGGCCAGCGTCCGCAGATCAACTTCCCCGGCGCCATCAGCGGCAAGCTGCGCCCCTACAAGACCTGGCGGCCCATCGAGCAGGCCACCATGAGCTATGGCTACGGCCTGTCGGCGTCGCTGTTCCAGCTGGCCCGCGCCTACACCGTGTTCGCGCGCGACGGCGAAATCATCCCCGTCAGCATGCTGCGCCAGCCGCATGACCACCCGGTGCCCGGCATCCGCGTGTTCTCGCCCAAGGTCACGCAGGACCTGCGCCTGATGCTGCAGGCCGCGGCCGGCCCTGGCGGCACGGCACCCGAGGCGCAAGTGCAGGGCTACAGCATCGGCGGCAAGAGCGGCACGGCCCACAAGCAGGAAGGCAAGGGCTACGCCAGCCACAAATACCGCTCCTGGTTCGTCGGCATCGCGCCCATCAGCAAGCCGCGCATCGTCGTGGCTGTCATGGTCGACGAGCCGACGGCCGGCGTGTACTACGGCGGCAAGGTCGCCGGCCCGGTGTTCAGCCAGGTCACCGCCCAAACCCTGCGTTTGCTCGGTGTGCAGCCCGACCTGGACGTGAAGAGCCAGATCGTCGCCAACCAGAAGGCCGTCGCCACAGAGGAAAGCTTCTGATGCTGACACGTTTGAAATCTCCCGACGCCGCCGCCCGCTGGCTGGCCGAATGGTGCACCGGCACGCTGTGCACCGACAGCCGCCAGGTCCAGGCCGGCGATGCCTTCATCGCCTGGCCCGGCTATGCGCGCGATGGCCGCGAATACGTCGCCGCGGCGCTGGAGGCAGGCGCCTCGACCTGCCTGGTCGAGGAGGCCGATGTCGAGCGCTTCGGTTTCGTCGATGCGCGCGTGGCTTCGCTGCCCGGCCTCAAGGCTCGCACCGGTGACATCGCCGCCACCTTCTTCGGCAAGCCGACCGACACCCTGGATGTCATTGCCGTCACCGGCACCAATGGCAAGACCTCGTCGACCTGGTGGATCGCCCAGGCCTCGGCCCAGCTCGGCAGGCGCTGCGGCGCCGTCGGCACGCTGGGCATCGGTGAGCCGCCCAAGCTGGACTACAACGGCCTGACCACGCCCGATCCCGTGCTGCTGCAGGCGGCCTTCGCGCGCATGCGCGACGACGCTTTCGCCGCCTGCGCCATCGAGGCCAGCAGCATCGGCATCGTCGAAGGGCGCCTGGCCGGGAGCGCCGTGCGCGTGGCGGTCTTCACGAATTTCACCCAGGACCACCTGGACTACCACCGCAGCATGGACGCCTACTGGGCGGCCAAGCGGGCGCTGTTCAGCTTTCCGGGCCTGCGTGCCGCTGTCATCAATCTCGACGACCCCAAGGGCGCCGAGCTGGCGGCGGAGCTCACGTCTCTGGACGTCTGGACCACTGGCGTCGAGCGCAGCGACTCGCGCCTGTCGGCCCGCGGCCTGCACTACACCGGCGAGGGCCTGGCCTTCACGCTGCACGAGGGCAGTGAGGCCCTGGCGGTACAGACCAGCCTGATCGGCGACTACAACGCCGCCAACCTGCTCGGCGTGGCTGGTGCCCTGCGTGCCCAAGGTCATGCGCTGGCCGACGTGGCCCGCGTGCTGGGCCGCGTGACGCCGGTGCCGGGCCGCATGCAGCGCGTCGGCAATGGCCGCGAGCTGCCGCAGGTTGTTGTCGACTACGCCCACACGCCGGACGCGCTGGACAAGGCCCTGTCGGCCCTGCAGGGCCTGGCCCAGGCGCGTGGTGGCGAGCTGGTTTGCGTTTTCGGCTGCGGTGGCGACCGCGACCGCGGCAAGCGTCCGCAGATGGGCGCCATCGCGGCGCGGCTGGCAGGCCGCGTCGTCGTCACCACCGACAACCCGCGCACCGAGGCGCCGGCCCAGATCATGGGTGACATCGCCGTGGCGGCGCCCGACGCCCTCGTCATCGAGGCGCGTGAGGAAGCCATCCGCATGGCCATCACCGAGGCCGGTTCGCGCGACATCGTGCTAATCGCCGGCAAGGGCCATGAGGACTACCAGGAAGTGAACGGCGTGCGCCGCCCCTTCTCCGACGTGGCCGAAGCGCGCTCCGCGCTGCTGGAAAGGGCCGGCCTGTGAGCCTGTTCATGACGCTGGCGCAGGCGCAGGCGCTGCTGCCGGGCTCGACCCTGGTTGGCGACGGTGCCACCGGCTTTGCCCGCGTGCACAGCGACACGCGCACGCTCAAGGCCGGCGACCTTTTCGTCGCGCTGCGCGGCGAGCGCTTCGACGCCAATGACTTCATCGCCCAGGCCGCCCAGGCCGGCGCCGTCGCAGCGCTCGTCGAACGCAACCTCGGCGATCTGCCCGGCCTGCTAGTGCCCGACGCGAAAGCGGCGCTCGGCCAGCTCGCCGCCGCCTGGCGCCGCCTGCAGCAGTTGCCCGTCATCGCCGTCGCCGGCAGCAATGGCAAGACGACGACGACCCAGATGATCGCCAGCATCCTGCGCGCCTGGGTCGGCGATGCGGCGCTGGCCACCGAGGGCAACTACAACAACGACATCGGCGTGCCGCTGACGCTGCTGCGGCTGCGCCATGACGACGAGATCAGCCACCGCGCCGCCGTCGTCGAACTGGGCATGAACCACCCCGGCGAGATCGCGCCGCTGGCAGCGATGACGCAGCCGACGGTGGCCCTGGTCAACAACGCCCAGCGCGAGCACCAGGAGTTCATGGCCACGGTCGAGGCCGTGGCGCGCGAGAACGGTGCCGTCATCGAAGCGCTTGGCGCGAGTGGCTGCGCCGTGTTCCCCGCCGAGGACGCCTGCGCGCCGATCTGGCTGCAGCTGGCCGGCTCGCGCCCGCATCTGAGCTTCGCGCTGCGCGGCGAGGCCGATGTGACCGGCGACGCCGCCTGGATGGGCGCGCATTGGGCGCTGGAGCTGCACACGCCGGCCGGCACGGCGCCGGTGGCCCTGCATTTGGCCGGCGAGCACAACGTGCGCAATGCGCTGGCCGCCGCCGCCTGTGCGTTGGCGGCCGGCGCACCGCTGGCATCGATTGCCCAGGGCCTGGAGGCCTTTCGCGCCGTCAAGGGTCGCTCCGAAGTCAAGCTCGATGCGCGTGGCCGCACCCTCATCGACGACAGTTACAACGCCAACCCCGACAGCGTGCGCGCCGCCATCGACGTGCTGGCCGGCATGCCTGCGCCCAGCTGGCTCATTCTCGGCGACATGGGCGAGGTGGGCAACGAAGGCCCGGCCTTCCACCGCGAAGTCGGCGCCTATGCGGCCGAGCGCGGCATTGCGCACTTCTGGACGGCCGGAGCCGCCGCCCGCGATGCAGCCGCGGCCTATGGCCCCAGGGCACGCGCCTTCGACAACACGGCTGCGCTCATCGCCGCTTTGAAGGAACAACCCGACGCTGCCCAGATCCTGGTCAAGGGCTCGCGCTTCATGAAGATGGAACAAGTGGTCGCTGCACTGCAATCCGGGGGCACCCATGCTGCTTAGCCTCGCCCAGTGGCTGCAGGGCCTCTATCCTGACCTGGGTTTTTTGCGCCTCTTCAACTACATCACCTTCCGCGCGGTGATGGCCGCCATGACGGCCCTGCTGATCGGCCTGGCCTTCGGACCCTGGGTCATCCGCCGACTGACGGCGATGAAGATCGGCCAGCCCGTGCGTGCCTATGGCGTGCAGGCCCATCTGGCCAAGACCGGCACGCCCACCATGGGCGGCGTCCTGGTCCTCATCGGCATCGGCGTCTCCACCCTGCTGTGGTTCGACTGGAGCAACCGCTTCGTCTGGGTCGTCATGCTGGTGACCATGGGCTTCGGCGCGGTGGGCTGGGTGGACGACTGGCGCAAGGTGGTCGACAAGAACCCCGAGGGCATGAAGAGCCGGGAAAAATTCTTCTGGCAGAGCCTGATCGGCCTGTTCGCCGCGCTTTATCTCGCCTTCAGCGTGTCGGAGACCAGCTTCCTCGGCGTCGTGCAGCTGTTCTTCCGCTGGGTGAGCAGCGGCTTCTCGACCGAACTGCCGCCCAAGGCCGACCTGCTGATCCCCTTCTTCAAGACCATCAGCATGCCGCTGGGCGTCTGGGGCTTTGTGGCCCTGGCCTATTTCGTCATCGTCGGCACCAGCAATGCGGTCAACTTCACCGATGGCCTGGACGGCCTGGCAATCATGCCGGTGGTGATGGTGGGATCGGCCCTGGGCCTGTTCTCCTACCTGACCGGCTCTTCGGTGTTCGCCAAATACCTTCTGTTGCCCTATATCCCGGGTGCCGGCGAACTGCTGATCTTCTGCGCCGCGATGGCCGGCGCGGGCCTGGCCTTCCTGTGGTTCAACGCCCATCCGGCGCAAGTCTTCATGGGCGACGTCGGCGCGCTGGCGCTGGGGGGCGGCCTCGGCACGCTGGCCGTCATCACGCGCCAAGAAATCCTGCTCGGCATCATGGGTGGCATCTTCGTCGCCGAAGTGCTGAGCGTGATGCTGCAGGTCAGCTGGTTCAAGTTCACGAAGAAGCAGTTCGGCGAGGGCCGGCGCATCTTCAAGATGGCGCCACTGCACCACCACTTCGAGAAGAGCGGCTGGAACGAGACGCAAGTCGTCATCCGCTTCTGGATCATCACGATGCTGCTGTGCCTGATCGGTCTGGCCAGCCTGAAGCTCCGCTAAGCCATGAAGCTGGACCTGCCGCAACTCAACGGACAGCGCGTGCTCGTACTGGGCCTCGGGGACTCCGGTCTCGCGATGGCCCGCTGGTGCGCGCGTTTCGGTGCGCAGGTCACAGTGTGGGACTCGCGCGAGCATCCGCCGCAGCGGGAAGCGCTGGGTGCCAGAGCGGCCTTCAGCACCGGCGAGCTGACGGCGGAGAACGTGGCCGGCTTCAACGCGGTGCTGAAGAGCCCGGGCCTGTCGCCGCTGGATGCCCGCCTCAAGGCCGTCTACGAACATGGCCCCGCCGTGCGCGGCGAGCTGGATCTGTTCGCCGATGCGCTGGCCGCGTTGAAGGCCCAGCATGGTTATGCGCCGGCCCTGCTCGCCATCACCGGCACCAACGGCAAGACGACGACGACCTGCATGACCGGCCTGCTCGTCGAGCGCGCCGGCAAGCGCGTGGCTGTCGCCGGCAATATCGGCCCGACCCTGCTGGACACGCTGACCGAGGCCCTGGACAAAGAGCCCGATCCGGCGCCTGTCGTCGAAGAGGCGACGGCCGAGGCGTTGGCCGAAGCCGTTGAGGACGAGCCTGTCGAGGAGGGGGATGCCGCCGCCGTCTTGCCCGACGAGGATGCACCCCTGCCCATAGCCCCGCCGCCGCCGCGCGGCCCGGTCTTCGAAACCCTGCCCGAGGTCTGGGTGCTGGAGCTGTCCAGTTTCCAGCTCGACGGTGTCACGGGCTTCGAGCCCACCGCCAGCGCGGTGCTCAACCTGACTCAGGACCATCTCGACTGGCATGGCGACATGGCCGCCTATGGCCGTGCCAAGGCGCGCATCTTCGGCCGCGAGGGCGTGCTGGTCATCAACCGTGACGACGCCGAGGTCGAGGCCCTGGTACCGGCGCCGGTGTTCGTGAAGGGCAGCCGCGGTAAACCCGGCCGCACGGTGTCGCGCCAGGTCGTCCGCTTCGGCCTCAACGCGCCCAAGGCACCGGGCGACTTTGGTCTGGTCGACGAAGGCGGCCTGGCCTGGCTGGTGCGCGCCCGCGAGCTGGATCCGACGATCAAGAAGCGCAAGGGCGATGAAGACGAGCCCCCGGTCATCCAGCGCCTGATGCCCGCCGATGCGCTGCGGGTGCGCGGCCGCCACAACGCCGCCAACGCGCTGGCAGCGCTGGCGCTGGCGACGGCGGCTGGCTGCGAGCTAGCGCCCATGCTGCATGGCCTGCGCGAATACCGCGGCGAGCCGCATCGCGTCGAGCCGGTGGGCAGTATCGATGGGGTCGAGTTCTACGACGACAGCAAGGGCACCAATGTCGGCGCCACTGTCGCCGCCATCACGGGCCTGGGTGCCGACCGTGCACCGGCCAGGCTGGTGCTGATCCTCGGCGGCGACGGCAAGGGCCAGGACTTCGCGCCGCTGGCGGATGGCGTCGCCCGCCACGCCCGTGCCGTCGCACTGATCGGCCGCGACGCGCCGCAGATCGAAGCCGCCCTGGCCAATGCGGGCGTGCCCCTGCAGCGGCATGACACGCTGGAAGCTGCCACGGCCTGGTGCCTGCAGCAGGCCCAGAGTGGCGACAGTGTGCTGCTGTCTCCGGCCTGTGCGAGCCTGGACATGTTCAGGAACTACGCCCATCGCGCCGAGGTCTTCGTCGCGACGGTGCAGCGGCTCGCCGACGAGCGGGGAGTCGCGCTGTGAGCGCCGTGCTGGGAGGTTTCACCGCCAGGCTGCAGTCGCTGTGGAAGCGCGACGCCGAGGACGCCAGCGTGCCAGTGCGCGACTGGGTGTCGACCTCCGCCGGCCGCCCGACCCAGCTGCAGGGCTTTGACATCACCATGGTCTGGGTCGTGTTCGCGCTGATGGCCTTCGGCCTGCTGATGGTCTATTCGGCCTCCATCGCGCTGCCCGACAACCCGCGCTTCGCCAAATACCTGCCTACCCATTTCCTGACCCGGCACATGGTGGCCATCGGCTTCGCGCTGATTGCCGGGCTGATCACGGTGCAGATCCCGGTCGCCATCTGGGAGCGCTGGGCGCCCTGGGTCTTTGTCGCGGCCCTGGTGCTGCTGGTCGCCGTGCTGATTCCCGGCCTCGGCAAGGTGGTCTATGGCGCGCGTCGCTGGATTCCGCTGGGCGTCATGAACTTCCAGCCCAGCGAGCTCGCCAAGTTCGGCATCGCGCTGTACGCGGCCAACTACATGATGCGCAAGATGGACGCCCGGGAGAACTTCTTCCAGGCCGTCACGCCCATGGCCATCTCGCTTGCCTTCGTGGGCCTGCTGCTGCTGGCCGAGCCGGACATGGGCGCCTTCATGGTCATCGCGGCGATCGCGATGGGCATCCTCTTCCTGGGCGGCGTCAACGGCCGCATGTTCCTGCTGATCACGCTGGTGCTCGTCGGCGCCTTCGTACTGATGATCACCTTCAGCGAGTTCCGTCGCGAGCGCATCTTTGCCTACCTGAATCCCTGGGACGACAAGTACGCCCAGGGCAAGGCCTACCAGCTGACCCACAGCCTGATTGCCTTCGGCCGCGGCGAGTGGCTGGGTCAGGGCCTGGGCAGCAGCGTCGAGAAGCTGCACTACCTGCCCGAGGCCCATACCGACTTCCTGCTCGCCGTCATCGGCGAGGAGCTGGGTTTTGCCGGCGTGGCCGTCGTCATCCTGGCCTTCTTCTGGCTGACACGGCGCTGCTTCCTGATCGGCCGCCAAGCCATCGCCCTGGACCGCGTGTTCGCCGGCCTCTATGCCCAGGGCATCGGCATCTGGATGGGCGGCCAGGCCTTCATCAACATGGGCGTGAACCTCGGCGCGCTGCCGACCAAGGGGCTGACGCTGCCGCTGCTGAGCTTTGGCGGTTCGGCCATCCTGATGAACTGCGTAGCGCTGGCCGTCGTCTTGCGGATCGATTTGGAAAACAGGCAGATGATGCGCGGAGGCCGCGCATGACGGGCGTCGTCTTGACGAGGAACGTCGCCTGCGCAGCGGGCAGTTTGCCTGTTTGGGGGCTGCTCACATGGCATCGCTATGTGAAGGGAGCGAGGGCGACCGGTAGGCACCAAAATAGGCAAATGATGCGGGGAGGGCGTTCATGAGCGAACGTCACCTCGTCGTCATGGCCGCCGGCACGGGCGGCCACGTCATTCCCGGCTTGGCCGTGGCCGAAGAAATGCAGCGCCGTGGCTGGACGGTGTCTTGGATCGGTACGCCCCAGGGCATGGAGAACCGCCTCGTGCCGGCCCGCGGCATCGAGATCGACGCGCTGCCCTTCGCGGGCCTGCGCGGCAAGGGTCTGGGGCACACGCTGCGCGGCATCGTCGGCTTCTTCAAGTCGCTGGGCCAGGCCAAGCGCGTGTACGACAAGCGCCGCGCGACGGCGGTGCTGGGCATGGGCGGCTATGTCTGCGTGCCGGCGGGTATGACGGCGGCCTTGAGCGGCCGACCTCTGATGCTGGTGAACGCGGACGCGGCGATGCTGAAGAGCAATCTCGCCCTAAAACCCTTTGCTCGCCGGATCGCCTTCGGTTTCGACGGTGCCGCGGCGGCGTCGACTGCGGGCGCCGTCGTCAGCGGCAATCCGGTGCGCGCCGAGATCGAGGCGCTGGCGGCACCGGCCGAGCGCTTTGCGGATCGCGCGGGTCCGTTGCGCCTGCTGGTGCTGGGCGGGTCGCTGGGCGCGCGTGCGCTGAACCAAGCGCTGCCGCAGACCCTCGCACTGTGGCCCGAGGGCCAGCGCCCGCAGGTGCTGCACCAGTCCGGCCAGGACCATCTCGGCGCGGTCTGGCAAGCCTACACCGACGCCGGCCTGTCGGCCGAGGTGCGCCCTTTCATCGACGACATGGCCGCGGCACTCGCCTGGGCCGATGTCGTCGTCTGCCGCGCCGGTGCCATCACGGTCAGCGAACTTTGCGCGGCCGGTTGCGCCGCGGTGCTGGTGCCGCTGGTGGTCAGCACCACCTCGCACCAGCGCGACAACGCCGTCTTCATGGCCCAGCATGGTGCGGCCATCCATCTGCCGCAAACCGAGCTGACGCCCCAGAAGCTGCATGAATTGCTGAGTGGTCTGGACCGTGGCGCCCTGCTGGCCATGGGCGAGAAGGCCCGCTCGCTGGCCCGGCCGCGTGCCGCCGCGCGCGTGGCCGACGAGATCGAAGGAATGTTGAAGTGAAGCACGCGGTTCAACGACTGCATTTCGTCGGCATCGGCGGCGCCGGTATGAGCGGCATCGCCGAGATCCTGCACAACCTGGGATTCCAGGTCAGCGGGTCCGACGCGGCCGAAAGCGCGACGACCGAGAGACTGCGCTCGCTGGGCCTGCGGGTCGAGATCGGCCACTCCGCGCCGCATATCGGCGACGCGCAAGCCCTGGTCACCAGCACGGCGGTGGCCGCCGACAACCCCGAGGTCGTCGCGGCGCGCGCGCGCCAGATCCCTGTCGTGCCCCGCGCCGTCATGCTGGCCGAGCTGATGCGGCTGCGCCGCGGCATCGCCATCGCCGGCACGCATGGCAAGACGACGACGACCTCCCTGGTCACGGCCATCCTCGTCGAAGCCGGCCTGGACCCGACCTTCGTCATCGGCGGGAAGCTGAACGCCGCCGATGCCAACTCACGCCTGGGTCGCGGTGAGTTCATCGTCGTCGAGGCCGACGAGAGCGATGCCTCCTTCCTGAAGCTCAGCCCCGTGCTGTCCGTCGTTACCAATATCGACGAGGACCACATGGACACCTACGGCCACTCGGTCGAGAAGCTGCACGCCGCCTTCATCGAGTTCCTGCATCGCATGCCCTTCTACGGCGCGGCGGTGGTCTGCGCGGACGACCCCGGTGTTCAGGCCATCCTTGGGCGCATCGAAAGGCCGGTCGTCAGCTACGGGCTGTCCGAAGGCGTCAGCGTCCGCGCGGTGAACGTGCAAGCCCTGGCCGGCGCGCAGATGCGCTTCACCTGCCAGCGCGAGGAGGCCGCCGATCTCGACGTGCTGCTGAACCTGGCCGGCGAGCACAACGTGCGCAATGCGCTGGCGGCCATCGCCATCGCGATGGAGCTGGATTGCCCGGATGAGGCCATCCAGAGAGCGTTGGCGAATTTCTCCGGTGTCGGCCGCCGCTTCGAAAAGCATGGTGAATGGCCGGCGGCCGACGGTGGCCGCTTCACGCTGATCGACGACTACGGCCACCACCCGGTCGAGATGGCCGCCGTGCTCGCCGCCGCGCGCGGTGCCTATCCGGGTCGTCGCCTGGTGCTGGCCTTCCAGCCGCATCGCTACACACGCACTCGCGATTGCTTTGTCGACTTCGCGCGCGTCATGAAGGGCGCCGACGTCGTGCTGCTGACCGAGGTCTATTCGGCGGGCGAAGCGCCCATCGAAGGTGCAACCGGCGCTGCACTCGCTCAAGCCGTCGGCACGCCCAACTTCGTCGCGGGCGTGGCGGACATGCCCGCGGCCCTGTCGGCCCTGACGCGTGATGGCGACGTCGTCATCGGCATGGGCGCGGGTTCCATGAGCAGCCTACCGAGCCGCGTCGCGAAACATTTCCAAGGAGGCGCAGCATGAACTCGCCTGTCGACCTGAACATCGATGCCAAGGGCCTCGGCAAGGTCGCCGTGCTCTTTGGCGGCATCAGCGCCGAGCGGCCGGTGTCGCTGATGAGCGGCAACGGCGTGATGGCCGCGCTGGGGTCCATCGGCGTCGACGCCCATGCCTTCGATCCCGCCGAGCGTCCGCTGCAGGCACTGAAGCAAGAAGGTTTCGACCGCGCCTTCATCGCCCTGCATGGCCGCGGTGGCGAGGACGGCACGCTGCAGGGCGCCCTCGAGTGGCTGGGCATTCCGTATACCGGCTCGGGTGTGACGGCTTCCGGCGTGGCCATGGACAAGACCATGACCAAGCGGGTCTGGGCTGCGGAAGGATTGACGACACCGCAATACCTGGCCCTGTCCCGCGTCGAGCTGACGCGCGAGCGCATCCGCGCCATTCCGGACGAACTCGGCCTGCCCGTCATCGTCAAGCCGCCGCACGAGGGCTCGAGCATCGGCATCACCAAGGCCCTTGGTTACTCAGAGATGCAGGGTGCCGTCGAGCTGGCCCTGGGCTTTGACGACGAGCTGTTGTTCGAGCAGTGCATCGAAGGCCCCGAGCTGACCTGCGCCGTGCTGGGCCAGGGCGCTGACGCCATCGCGCTGCCGGTGGTGGAGATACGCGCTGAGGGCGGCGACTACAGCTACGAGAACAAATACGTCTCCAACTACACCCAGTATCTGTTCGGCACCTTGCCAGCCGCGCTGGAAGCCGACATCCAGCAACTGGTGCTGCACGCCTACCGCCTGCTCGGCTGCCGCGGCTGGGGACGCGCCGACCTGATGCTGCGCAAGTCCGACAACAAGCCCTTCCTGCTGGAAATGAACACCAGCCCGGGCATGACCTCGCACTCGCTGGTGCCCAAAGCCGCGCAGGCCGTCGGCATCGACTATCCCCACCTCTGCATGTGGCTTCTCTCGCAAGCGAGGCTTGATCGCAAGTGAATTCCGCCGCCGCCACCGTTGCGCTGCCGCCCGACGTCCGCCTGATGAATGCGGTGTCGGCGCTGCTCGTCGCTGCGCTGGTGGTGACGGTCGCGTGGGCGGCGCTGCGTTGGGTGGTCAGGTTGCCGGCGTTCAACTTCCGCGCTATCCAGGTCGAGGGCGACGTCAGCCGCAACAGCGTCGCCTCGCTGCGCGCCAATGCGCTGCCGCGGTTGCACGGCTCCTTCCTCAGCATGAACCTGAAGGAAGGTCGCACCGCCTTCGAGGCCGTGCCGTGGGTGAGGCATGCACAGCTGACGCGCGTCTGGCCGATGCGGCTCAAGGTCTATCTCGAGGAGCACCGCGCGGCGGCTTACTGGGAAGCGCGCACCGATGGCGCCGACTCGGCCACCGAAGCGGCCGCCGAGCGCGCCCTGGTCAACAGTTTCGGCGAAGTCTTCCAGGCCAATCTCGGCGACGTCGAGGATGAAGACTTGCCCGTGCTGGCCGGGCCGTCGAACTCGGCCGCCGCGATGCTGCAGATGTGGCGCGCGCTGACACCGGCCGCGGAAAAGCTGGGCGAAAACATCGACCGCCTGGACTTGTCCGGCCGCGGCTCCTGGCGCGCGACCTTTGGCAGCGGCGCCGTCATCGAACTGGGCCGCGGCAGCGAGGCCGAGGTCGTCGAGCGCTTCGGCCGCTTCGCCCAATCCATTACGCAGGTCACGGCGACCTACCGCAGCCCGCTGCTGTCTGCCGACCTGCGCCATGCCGACGGCTACGCGGTCAAGCTGCGCGGCGTGACGACAAATAATCCGGGTAAACCCGCAAATAGAAAACGCTGAGGACGGACATGGCCAAGGAATACAAGGATTTGGTCGTCGGGCTGGATATTGGGACCGCCAAGATCATGGCCGTGGTGGCAGAGGTTTTAGCAGGCGGGGAATTGCGCATCGCCGGCCTCGGCGTGGCGCCCTCGCACGGCCTGAAACGCGGCGTCGTCGTCAATATCGACGCCACCGTGCAGTCCATCCAGCAGGCCCTGAAAGAGGCCGAAATGATGGCCGATTGCAAAATCTCGCGGGTTTACACGGGGATCACCGGCAGCCATATCCGCGGCCAGAACTCCACCGGCATGGTCATCGTGCGCGACAAGGAGGTCACGCCGGTCGATGTGACCCGGGTGGTCGAAACCGCCAAGGCCATCAATATCCCCAACGACCAGCGCCTGCTGCTCGTCGAACCCCAGGAATTCGTCATCGATGGCCATGAGGTGAAAGAGCCCATCGGCATGAGCGGCGGGCGGCTGGAAGTCAAGGTCCATATCGTGACCGGGGCGCAAAGTGCCGCTGAAAACATTGTCAAATGCGTGCGCCGTTGCGGTTTGGAGGTCGATCAGCTGGTTTTGAATCCGAGCGCCTCCAGCCATGCCGCCTTGACCGCCGATGAACGCGACCTGGGGGTTGCGTTGGTCGATATCGGCGCCGGCACGACCGACGTGGCGATATTCACCGGCGGCTCCATCCGTCATACCGCCGTCATCCCGATCGCCGGCGACCTGATCACCAGCGATATCGCCATGGCCTTGCGCACCCCGACCAAAGATGCCGAGGAAATCAAGGTCGAATATGGCGTCGCCAAGCAGCTGCTGGCCGACCCGTCCGACCAAGTGGAAGTGCCCGGGCTGGGCGACCGCAGCCCCCGGATGCTGTCCAAGCAGGCACTGGCCGGCGTCATCGAACCGCGCGTCGAGGAAATCTTTTCCCTGGTGCACCAGGTCATTCGTGAGAGCGGGTATGAAGAATTGCTGTCCAGCGGCATCGTGCTGACCGGTGGATCGGCGGTCATGCCGGGCATGGTGGAACTCGCCGAGGACATTTTCCTGAAACCCGTCCGGCGCGGCCTGCCCACCTATTCAGGTGCCCTTTACGACATGGTCGCCAACCCGCGTTCGGCCACCGTCATGGGCCTGCTCGAAGAAGCCCGGCTGTCGCGCAGCCGGGGTTTCAAGGCAGCCCAGCAGGCCGGCTCGGTGCAAACCCTGCTCGGCCGGGTCAAGGATTGGTTCATGGGGAATTTTTGACCCCCAAAAACCAACGGCAAACACGAAATATTTGTTTCAGCAACTGTTCATTTTTTGAGTGCCACGGCACAATTGCAGTAGGAGGTTTGATATGCCCATCGAGATGATCGAAGAGTTTGACCAAGGCACCCAAATCAAGGTGATCGGGGTCGGTGGCGGCGGTGGCAACGCCGTGGACCACATGATCGCCCAGGGCGTTCAAGGGGTTGAATTCATCTGTGCGAATACCGACGCGCAGGCGCTGAACCGCTCCAAGGCCGACCAATTGCTACAACTCGGCACCTCAGGGCTCGGCGCCGGTGCCAAACCCGAAATGGGCAAGGCGGCCGCCGAAGAGGCGGAAAACCGCATTCGCGAATCCATCGCTGGCGCCAATATGCTGTTCATCACTGCCGGCATGGGTGGTGGTACCGGCACGGGCGCCGCGCCGGTGATTGCCCGCGTCGCCAAGGAAATGGGCATCCTGACTGTGGGCGTGGTCACCAAGCCCTTCGAGTTCGAAGGCGGCCGCCGCGCCAAGGCGGCCGATGCCGGCCTGGCCGAACTCGAAGCCAATGTCGATTCGCTGATCGTCGTGCTAAACGACAAGCTGCTCGACGTGCTGGGCGACGACGTCACGCAGGACCAGGCCTTCGCGCACGCCAACGACGTGCTGCGCAATGCCGTGGGCGGCATCTCCGACATCATCCACATCCCCGGCCTGGTCAACGTCGACTTCGAAGACGTCAAGACGGTGATGAGCGAACCCGGCAAGGCCATGATGGGTACGGCCCAGGCCACTGGCCCGGACCGCGCGGCCAAGGCTGCGGAGGCAGCCGTGGCCTGCCCGCTGCTGGAAGGCATTGACTTGTCCGGCGCGCGTGGCGTGCTGGTGCTGATCGCCGCGGGCCGCAGCAACTTCAAGCTGAGCGAGTCCAAGAACGCGATGAACGCGATCAAGCGCTATGCCTCGGACGATGCCCACATCATCTACGGCACCGCCTATGACGAAAGCCTGGGCGACGCCCTGCGCGTGACCGTCATCGCCACCGGCCTGACGGCTGGTCGCGCCCGCCAGCAGGCGCCGCTGCAGGTCGTGCAGACCCAGCAAGTGGTGCGCAACGGCACCGACGGCATGGCCATGCCCGTGCTGACGCAGGCCGTCTCCATGGCCACGCCGACGGCGCAGCAGGCCAATGTCGGTCTGGGCCTGGGCGATTTCGCCAACGCCAATGTGCCCAGCGTCTGGCGCCATGGCCGCTCGGGCAGCGCCGCGGCCAAGGTCGAGGCCCTGTCGTCCAACGGCATGGACGAAATCGAGATCCCGGCTTTCCTGCGCAAGCAAGCTGACTGAAGTCGGCGCTTCAACGGAGAGGGCGAGCCGCAAGGCTCGCCCATTTTGCTTTCAAGGCTCGGCGATGAAAGCGACGCTGCGCGCGATGACGCCGGCGTCGGCCAGCAGGCGGCGATGCCCCAGGCCCTGCACCGGCTCGAAACGCGAGCCGGCCCAGGCCGCATGCAAGGCCTCGGAGGCAGCGAAGGGGACGGTGCGATCCTGAGGGTCGTGAAAGATCAGCCCCTGATGGCGCAGGCCGTGCTGCAGCCGCTCCAGATCCACATAGGTGATGCGCGTGCCGATGAAGCGCTCGACCCAGCCCGCGAACGCGGCGGCATCTGCCGGCCCGAAGCCGTGAGCGGCGGCCAGTCCCTTGACCATGGGCGTGAGCGAAGAGGGGCCCGCCAGGTGCACGCTGCGCCTGACCTGCCAACCATGCGCAAACGCAAGCAGTGCCGCGGCCGAGCCCATGGAGTGGCCGATGACGCCATGCATAGGCTCGCCGATGTCGGCCACCACCGCGCGCAGCGCGCGGCCAGCATGCACGACGCTGGCCGCATGGCCCGTCGAGTCGCCATGGGCGGGCAGGTCGAAGAGGGTCACCGAGAAGCCCGCCTCGACTAGCGGCCGCGCAAAGCCGAGCAGATGGGCGCCGCGGCCGTTCCAGCCATGCACAAGGACGACACGCGGGCCCTCGCCGAGGGTCCAGCGCGCGAGCTTGTAGCCCTCGTGGCGCAGCGGCGGCTCGGCATGGCCGGCCAGCGCAGCGCGTTC
>Ga0194137_10000214_pt1 | contig 41128 bp, 59 predicted proteins | sample TARM_MetaG_T3_14_FD_134025 | JGI IMG/M metagenome (GOLD analysis project Ga0194137, IMG submission 134025) | Freshwater microbial communities from Pennsylvania, USA, analyzing microbe dynamics in response to fracking - TARM_MetaG_T3_14 (version 2) | ecosystem: Environmental > Aquatic >... | reverse complement strand
GAGTTCTAGAAGCGAACCCATCACACCGATAATATCACCACATTCCTGACTAAGTCGATCCTTATTTGTAATATTGTCGTATTTCGGATGTGAATCATACAAACCAAATCTCAACGTTTTGGCCACGTCTTTAGTTACTTCGGCACATTCCTCAGCGAGACATGTCAGATAATTTTCACTTCTGTTCATGATATTTACTCCTTCACATAATAATGTTTAAAAAATAAAAGAGCCCAATTAAGGGCCCTACTTATTATTTTTGACTTTTCTTATACTCCAACGTAGATTTCCACATATGATCATACAAAGACGGATCAAAATCGCAAACTTTTTTCAAACCTTTCGCCATTAGTTTATTGCTTCTAGCATAACCGAGTTTGTACCCAATTGCTGCCGATATCACAATAACACCAACCGTGATGATTGTGTCTTTTCTTGCGACTTTGATTTCCTCTTTTTCTTCGTTCATAACATTACCTCCTAACATAATAGTATAATCGTTTCCATAATATGAGTTGTATAAACTGCGCGACTATTTAGCCACCCAATTGACAGGTCGATGTGAGTCATTATTTGCTGGCTCCTCAAGACAACCATTACATGGTTCTTCCGATTCTAACAAAGTTTCATGCTTGCAAGTTTTACAATACCGTATGAAATATACTTCTTTCTGATCATAAATCATGATTTACCTCCTAATTCAAAAATAATAAAACTAACAAATGGATCGAATTATCAGCAGTTATGACCCATGGTGTGTAATCGTCACCACTAAAAAATCTTCGCCAATATACTGCTAATCTAAATCGGTCCATAATAAAATGAGAAACAAAAACAACAACTAATCGCCAATCTAACCATTGACATATAACAGCTACTGACAACGTATACAGTAAACAATGAATCGCACAAATATAAGATTTTGATGTCTTATTCATAGCCATCCAATTGTTCTGTAGAAAATAATCACCCATCATGTGGGCTACTAATAAATTCACATAAACCCTCCTTAATAAATAGTGTACAGTCTTAATGACTGCAGTTAACATGTTTAATTTCTTCAGGTTTTAAATACATCCAATGAAATCCGAAAATTACAATCATTGACGGAAATGGTGCCGAATTATCACTACCACCAAATTTTAATCGTCCCTTCACAAAATAAACCTCCGCCGAAGTTTTAAATATATACTCATGGAACCATTTGGTATCTGTTCTAGCAGGTATTAACGCCACCACGATGGTTCCTGGTTTTCTAGATTCTTCATAACATTTTTTTATCCATTTTCCAGTGGCTTCTCTTCCATACGGTGGATTACAAAATACTCGATGTCCACCCCAATCTTTAGATAATCCGTCATCATATTTTGTAAAAAAATTAGTACATTTTGCATTTTCAGCATCAGCGCAAGGATCCAATGTGAAATTAAACACATGGTTCATCCTATCAAAAATATCTTGTGGTGTAGCCCAATTTTCAGTAGCACTACTAAATAACGCTGGACTTATTATAGTGATCACCTCCCATTAATATATTTAGTTTCGTTGAAGTTTTTCTTACTTTTTAAAGCTTTGTTTATAGCCAAATCAATACCACTATGTGACGTTATGTGATAATACCATAAGTCAGTATACGGCGTGTTGAGCCTATCAATTCGACCAGCAGCTTGTATCATAACCTTATACGAATAGTTCTGAGAATAAAATATTATTGTATCAGTCTTGATGCAATTCCAACCCTCACAACCAGCCGTATACTGCACCAAATATACCCAAGAACGTCCTTCAGGTAGTGGTTGGTGTTTATGTCCATTCCATTCGGCAATTTCAACGTCCGGTCCATATTTTAGATTTTTCAGCACTTCCAACTCATAATCGAAATTGTAAAATATTATGATGCGCGGATGTTTCGTGAACATTTCCAATACCATTAATTCTCTAGATTTATCTAGATTTACAACTTTACGCCAAACATAACAAAGTCCTCCGGCGTTTGTTATCGGTTCATTTTTATACGGATCCCATCTAGTTTTACTAACCTCTTTGTATTTTACAGCATTATAATCCGCATATACATATTCGTGATGTGAAATTGTTTGACGCTTGAAATCCATATTTATTAGGATCTTGTTTCGAAGTCTTATCAATCTTCCAGTATTTATATATCTATCAATTTTTGGAAAATTACTGAATCTACTATAGATGATATGCTTCGTATTGAATTCGGTACGATTTTTATAAAAACCATTAGCGACAAATACTGGAATATAATCTTGCCACGTATCTCCTGGCGTTGCAGATAGTAATATCCAATCGTTATTTTTAGCAATTTTTAAGAAAGCCTTAACCCAATTTCCAGAACCAATAACTCGTTGCTCGTCAAATATAAAGAACGAATTTTCAGCATTGGCATACTTAGCGATATTATTCCAACTATCTATAATCACTTTTTGGTTTTTGTAAAGACTTACATCAATATGTTTCGACATAAGAAATGGAATTAATTCTCCATCCCATTCTAACGTGTCGCGTTTTCTAGCAGTGGTTATAATATATAAATCTTTTGGTTTTTTCATACTTACATATTTACCACCATTTAAACTCTTAATATCACCCCCATTTTGTAGATAATAATAAGCTAGTGAGGTTAAGCTCTTTCCAGAGCCAACCCCACCACAAAGTATACAACCAGTACTCATTTTTTCTAAAGCTGCTAACTGATAATCAAATAATTTTATCGCCACATTTAATTAAAACCTCCTTCATACCATTCGTGAAAATATAGTTAATTTATCGTTCGGCATTGCTGTTGATAATGAATAATAAGCCGGAACAGTACAAACATAATTCCACCCATCGTCCATGTTGTCAGATAATGTATTCATCGATACATATCCATTCGTAATGATGTATTTTAATTCTAACATGTTTTTCTTCCTTTATAAAAAAAAGAAAAGAGACCTATAATATAAGTCTCTATCTTTAAATTTATTTCATAAACAACATTTTAAAGAATTTCCATTTTCCAACTCGCTTTATAAGAACGTAAAGCATCTCGTCCATGTTTTGTTCTACTTGCCAGGGTTTTAAATTTAGTTTATCGGCCATATAACTGATACTCCGTGCTTCATTCTCCCATAACATAATAGACCCACACATTTCTATAAACTTCTTTTGCTCCTCAATACTCATTTCAAAAACTTTTTTTCTTATTTCATATAATTTATTCATAAAATATCACTCCTTCATAAAAGAAGATGTTACTTTAGCGTGATTCATAACCATAAAATTACAATCCATTCCAGGATAGCAAAGCCAACCGCGATAACTAAAATCTTTGTCAATAAACGATTTAACTCATCGATATGTCTCATGATAGCTCCTTTCTTAAAACTCTACCTCGTCAATACCATCATCTGCATATTTAGCTGCAAATTCATCCTCTTCAATAGTTACATACATATTCTTCAAATATGCTTTGATTCCACTCTTACCATTTACTTCCCATTTGGATGGACTTATTGTAAGGTCCACATTTTGAATCTCTGCAAAATCTAGAGTGCCAACGGATTCCTCATCGAGAACTGTTTTTGTGCGTCTCGTAATCATAACGACTTTTGGAGGAAAGTTGTCAAATCTAACAGTAACTTGAATGTAATAGGCAACATCATCCGCTTCGTCTCTAGGTTTAAGTGTTTTTACATTCCAGCCGTCAGCAATTAATAGTTCTGCTTGTTTTGAATCGTCAATGATTACACAGAAGTTACGATCGCCAGCTCTATTAAATTTACTTTCATTTCCTGAAAAATTGCAAAATAATACTCTTGCGTTTTCGATAATAAGATTTCTACCACCATCAGAAATAACACGACGCTTTTGTAATTCGCCAGTTCTGAGCATTCTGAGCATCTTCTTAATTTCGAATTTAAACTGCTTTGCCAATGGCTTTCGAGATTGCATTAGTAATTCATACAAACCATTTTCAGTAACAAACCACATTTCTCTCCTCTGACCTGCACGATATATTGTATCGGTCAGCTTTTCATCATCCTCAACAAGATCGAGCATTTGTCCAACTTTATCCATCGAATACTCAATTTTTTCAGCAATTTCATTTGCTAAAAATATGGGATTATCAATTGTGCCATACATGTTGAATGGTGTTCCTAATATGGTGATAACCGTTACCTGTTCTACTTCGTTTTCATTAATTTGATCTGCCATGATTTTCATTCTCCATTCTTATTATAAGGAATTTGTATAACATCTCCACCTTGGATTGTTACGGACTGCATCATAATACCTGTTTCGGGATCTATGAATAACGTATCGAGTTCATGATCCCAATCTTCGAATTGTTCCACGACATTTTTACCACGACTTTTTCTCAACTTGATAAGCTCGTCGTGTATAATTCTTCGCCATTTACGTCCTAATGGTTTTCTACTCTCAGATAATATATTGTATAAACCATTTTCATTTACAAAACTAACTTGTCGCTTTTGACCTGCAACTACCATTGGTAGGTTCAGCTTTTCGTCATCTTCACATACGTTAAGCATGTTCCATGTGTTCCCCCTGCTATAATCGATCATGTTAGCAATATCGAAAGCCATAAATAGCGGATCATCCAACGAAGAGTACACATCGAGGAGTCTATTATCAAAAGATATAACTCCAACTTTTTCAATCATTTTGATTCACCTCACTCGTATGTCGATTTATAGTATTGGTGACGATAACGGTATCCTTCCATGATATGGTTGGAACGCCAAGCTCCTGATTAAAATTAATAGTTATCGAAAAGTCAGTTATTAACGCTGTTTCGGGTGCAACCATTTGCTCAGCTCGATCGATTATTTCTTGACCAGCATCTTTTATTAGGTTAATTAATTCGTTTGGATAATCGGATCCATATGTTTTAGCCATTATTACTTATCTCCTTTCCCATATTATAAATACCATTAACAACACTTTGTATGATCTTTTGTTGATGATCGTTAAGATCTTCGTAAAATGTAAATCCGGTAGAACCATTATAATCATCGCCAAATTGCTTGTAATACTCGCTATGTCTCCATGTTTCTGGATAGTCATTCTTATATTTAACAAGTTGTTTTGCTTTCATGTCATAATCATGATCTGATATAATACAGTCGTTTAACTCGTAATAAATATAAGAATGAACAATCATGAATCTTTGTAAGAAACAAATATCTCTTCAAAATGGTAATATATCATTACATTCGATATCGTATTCAGCATCTGACGCAAACCAATCAAATCCCCCATAACAAGATATAGTAGTTACAGCGTCATCGACAAAAGAACGGTAATAATTTTTATCTACGCAATTTTCCTTACCTAAAGCTTTAACCATTTCTGACTCCAACCAACGATAACCTTTTGAACCAGTAGCCGCTCCATATTTTCCATCTTTTTCACGCATTAGTAGTCCGCCACCTAATCCTTCTTTGATGGGACAGAATTGACCAACTTTACCAATGAATTTGTAGTTATGTCCAACGGCAATATTATTTAATAATTCAGGTCTAATTTGTTCAAACGTTGTATCAGAGACTAGTCCTTTTTTGTATGACGACTCCAACTTATCCATTTCTTTTTCATATTCTGACACATCTGGTAGTGATTCATTCATGTCTAAATATAAAGAAGAAGTAACAGACTTGGTCTCACATAAATCTTCGAATCCGATGGGTTCATGACTAAATAATGTTTTGAACACGTATGGAACTGCGAATTGTGTTCCGGTGGCAGTCCATTCGGATGGATGTTTGCGGTTGTTCTTTGGAATATATCCATAAAGCTGTTCGCATTTCTCTTTCGATGCATATTTGGCAATATAGACAGCATCATTAACTAGACACATTTTATCATAGGTTGCCTCATGTTCAAAATCATATCCATAAATTTTACCAAAATCCATAACAAATTGTATGATTTTTGGAGTTGCATCCGGAATTTTGATAGAATCTGTTTTGATGTGAGCAACAACAAACCCTTTTTCTTCCACCGCATATTTGAGATCCAACATGAACAAAGCTCCTCGTTTAGCTACTATGTTGTCCACATTACGAGGATCTCTAAATGGATTATCGAATCTAGCAGATGTTAAACCATAAACCGAATTGATAGCTGTTTTGAGGGCATTTGCTAAATCATCAGAAGTCATCTCACCATCAAGAACTTTCTGAATAAACGGCGCAAGTACACCACCAAGCATGTTATTGACAATTTCCCATGCTTCATGTTTAATGCTAACTCGACCATCAACAATTTCTTTATATCGAGTTGTAAATTCCACACCAAATAATACTTCGCAAATAGTGCTATTTGGGTGCATAGAAGATACATCTAATAATGCTGCATTTCCATACATTCCAGGATTCGAACGAACTAAACCACCCTCACCGATTTCCTCACCACGATATGTCGATTTTCCAAATTCGTATTTGTAACCTTCAAAATATGGCAATATACTATTAGCAGGACCAAACGGTTTCGAAAGCATTTCTGGTTTTGCTTCCAGTAAAAAATTAAGCATCTCTTCGTCTATTTCTTTAACCGGTTTAGCCAAATCTCTGTAATTAAATTCGCTCTGAGGTTTTCTATTTTTATTAAATATAATCCTCGTTGTTAACGAATTCGTTGTATCGTTGTAAGACATGCCAGCTAAATCAGCTAAGATTTGTCTAGCATTCCAATCAGCAGCAAGATGATCGAATGTTACTTCTGATGCGTCAACATCGTCACAACAATAGTCTGCAACTTGGTCCCATAATTCTTCCGGAACAGGTTGATCCCAAGGTAGTCCCAACTCGTGATGGTGAAGACCAAGCTCTATTTCGAATTTCTTAAGACTCTTTTTATTTCCAGCAGAAGCAAAATCATAAATATCAGTATATGAAAGATTGTATGCTTCACTAAAAAAACAATTTTTACTTTTATTTATTATGCGTTGAGATAGCTCGAATAACTGTTCATTTGTATAACCCATCATTCGAGCATACATGATGTGATTATCATACCGTCTAACATTGAAACCAACTAATTTAAATGCCAGTAACTCTTCGATTTCAGAAGGTGATGGGTTAATCATTTTGACTTTTGGTTTTCCAGAACCTCTTACTTTCCAGCACACAACAAATAAATTCGGAAAAACTTCCACGTCATAAAATATAATTTCTTTGTTACTCATGATGTCTATCGATGGTTCTTCGGATTTAAATTTCATTTTTGAAACAATTTTTATGCAATATTCCGATTGATTAGAGCTACTTGCTGCAAAAGCTAAAATAGCATTTCGCATATCAGTAACGTCATATTTCAAACCACCAGCATAAGCATCGTCAAGTATCTTTTGTATAAAATCAACACTCGATTTCGTTGATGCGTGTATTTCTTTGTTAAGATTCCTTTTTATCAGAGTCCTAAGGCCTCGTTCACTTTTAAGTGTATCAACAGTAACCACTTTACTTTCCTCCTTCAATGGCAATCCCGAACTGATGGATGCTATTGGTAAATTGTTACATCTTGATAATTTACGTCGCAATGAACTATTACCAGTGTAGACTTTAATTTCGATATTGTCGTCATAAACACGACTTAGTTTTGACACGTCGCCAATATAAATATAATGTAGATGTACCCCGCATCCGCTTTTGCTAAGTTCTGCATATGTAGCAGGCCATTCACTGGCTGCTTTAACATTTTTTTCAAACGATTTATTTCCATTTTCATCTTTGATGTCAAAATCAATAATTATATGGTTCTCGTTTTCAAGTTTTACGAAATGAGTTCGTGATGTATCAATGGTACTCAACGTACTTTTAACTTTGACCCATTTATCAATTGGTGTATCATTCGTCGAAGCGTATTGTGCTAAACAATTAGAACATGTCAAATCGAATATAGATTCAGTACAATTAAAATCGATAAGTTGTTCTAACGGTTTCTGTACTTCATCTTTCTGAATAGGAACTTCAAATTTTTCAGTTCGAAAACCAACATAATAACTGCGCGCTCTAACTCCTTCCTCAGTACTAAATCGTTCTTTATAATCCCTAAAATAGTTTTTCAATTCTTCTTTAAAAATTCGCTGAGAAAATGGAAACGAAACATTTGCTTCTTCGCAATAAGTCTTATACATTTCCCAAGAAGCTTTTAACGTAGTACTATCTTCTTTTTTAAAAACGTGATACGAATCAATTACAAAATTATAAAAATCATTAGATGCACCGAGCATTGAGATTGGAATGTAATCGTCATAAAATCCTGGATTGCTTAAATACACTTGTTGACAATGGTGCGCGATAGCCCCAAGTTCAAAATCAACCTGACCAACGAGTTTTTTATATTCTGTAGATGGTATTTTATTTCCGGATGGTGATACATCAATCAAACGTCTAATAAGTCCTGATTTAGCGTCTGTTATTTTTACAGGTTTGTTAGTACCCATAAACAAGAAGCATTTGAACTTGTTAGCGTATGTCGATTTGAATTTCTCATTAACAGTCATCATTTCATGAGAAACGAGGCTATTCAATCGAGTATTATCCTCAATTTTAGAAAGATCTCCATCGTGTTGAATAGCAATTAATGGGTTTGTCTTAAAAGACTCAAGAGCAAACGAATTACTGGAAGAACCAAGCGCTTTAGCATCAAATACTGAGTAATAACCCTCGAACAATTGTTGAATTATATTAAGTATTGTGGATTTACCAGTACCCATTGCACCATAGAAAACCATAAACTTTTGTATTTTTTTAGAGTCTCCACAAATAACAGACCCTACCGCCCATTCGATTTTACGACGTTCATCGTTAGTATATAATGTAGATATTATTTTATCATATGCCGAAATACTACCCTCTTGTAATGGATAGTTTAATTTTTTACTAGCATAGTCTTTTTTGTTCGTTTTGTCGTTTGAGAATATAAGCTTCTCATCTAACGTGTGAAAAGAATCTCGCATTTGTTTCTGACAATATTTGTGCCAGGCATCTATCATTCCCGACTCAGCATCCCACATATGTAGGATTTTAATGTTCGAATCAAAGCGTTGACTATTTTCCTTCGCATATCTATCCAGTTCACGGTCTATAATCTGAAGAGCATCCTGCTCATCTGTTGACCATAGACCTAAGTCCTCGTTCCAAATAGCGTAGAAGTCACCGCCTCTCACCATAAGGTCTTCGCTTTTTTTAATAATGAACTTCGGATAGATTTCAACCACACCACGTTTTGTGCTTCTTGTTGAAATCATCAAAAAGTCTATCATCTTTAGTTAGTCTCCTTTACACTTCAAATTCTTAGTGTAGCTTTTCAAGGTTTCAAAACGCCAATCAAATTTAGATTTGTAAGAAAATACAAATTGCGAACCATTCGTCTGTTTTATCACCACACTATTTTTTTCATGCGGATTTGGTTTCCATGATTCCACGTGTTTGACATAGTGTGGGAAACACAAAGCAAACCAATCGTATACTGATTTTGGTGTCAATATATTATACCTCCTCTAAATACTCTTCCAAATACCAACACATCTGATACCAAATTTCAACGTTACGCATGTCTCGTCTCGGCTTTGAGACTGTAAATAGACCACCTTCACCGTGGTATCCGTAATCTCGATTTAAGAAATTATTGAGAACCAATGTGACATAATCCTTATCAAATTTTAAATCGGACATCATACCGACACCGAGATTGTCGATCATTGTCCAAAACCAATAACTTGTTCGATCACCAATTTCAGAATCCTGCATTATATTCCCCTCACAACGAATGGTTAACGCGATCATCATTTCTAATATACTACATGGTGTATCGGCCAAATATCTGGTTATGATGTCCTCGTTATAAGAGTGCTCATATCCGAATTTATATCTGAGATCTATCCCATCTTCACATCGATTACCATCAAGACCTATGGAATATGTGAATTCCATAGTATGCAGCGCAAACAGTAGTTTTCGATAAGATAGACCTCTGGATCTTGATTTATCGTATACGAGCTCATACATCCATTCAAAATATTCATTATTTAGCTCGTCTTTGCTCAATTTATTAATCCTCCATTTGATGTGGTCTGATATTCACCACGTCCGAATAATTTCTCAAGTCTAACAGAATTTCGTAATCGACTTTAAGTCGATTATTTCTAACAAACACCGAATCGTCCTCGTACTCTCCGAAATGATCAACAGCGTCTAATCCAACAGTATTTTCAATATCTGTGATTTTTTCATCATTGTCATCAGTTAATACTCTATCGGTAAAGAACTTTAAACCAATTTTAGTGTATTCCTCATTCTCTCCAAATTCTTCGGGAGAGATTACATAGGGTTTTTCCATGATTTCATCCTCCTCTTTTTCTTTATCAACGACAACTGTTTTTTTTACAGAATATTTTGTATAATCTGTTCTCTCAATTCTAGGTGATTCTTGTTTCATATTGGATCTCTTTGGTCCAACATCGTCAACTACACCAACACCTGTTCGTAATCCACGAACAATAGTGTTTCCATTTTCACAACATTCATTAGAAGCTGAATTTCTTCTCGAAAACACTTCTTTAACAGATTCGATTTCTTCTGCAGCCAACTGTTCGTATTTAGTCTTTGTGTAATACCAAGTTACACTCGAACCAATGGCAGCGCCTATAATAAACGTTAATGCGTATACTTTCATGTTTTTACCCCTTTCGATTATAGCATTGAAAAATAGTGATTACCAACTTTAAATGCTGGTGTTCCACATCCATAATGACCTGTTCTGAAATATACAACGTCGTAATTCATTTGTAACTGCAATTCTTCAATTACTAATTGTCGTATTTCTTCTTTGACATAACAACGATCGGTTCTACCGTTCACGGTGCTTGTAAATTGTTTCGGACTATATATAATATCGTATACATTATTTGAAAAACAGTCGAACTCTAAACGATTGAGTATGACATCTATAACCAATCGCTGTCCATCTTCACATTCACCTTCCGCTTCAGCCATGGTTATTAATGCGATTAAATCAATGTCTGAATCAGATAAACGATATCCAGTTTCTAATGATTCATCCGCAACTTCTTTGAAAACTGTTGTTGTTTCGTCAATTTCTAAATCTTTGTAAATATCTTTGTCGAACGAATGTTTAGGGACAACAAGTGTGTCATTTAAGCAATCATCGACCCCATCAAAAGTTTTAATGGTAGATTCGATTTTGTTAACATGCCATATTGTACATGGAGACAATATGAGAATCAACGACATTACCATAGCTACTATTGACCTAAACTTCCCCTTTTGTTTTTTATACATAAAATCCCCCTCGAATATAATCCCTTGGACTTAACAATAAATCCAAGGGAAATCGTCCATATACTTATACGGGTTTCCGTATCCTGGAATCTGAAAATCTATTCAATCGGTCATTGTATTTAAAATGGGACCATCAACGTTGAAATCTAATAAAATGCCTTTGTTATACCCATTTACCACTTCAAAATTTTCTTCGAACAGACCGAAATCTACAAAGTTATCGCCAGTAGGGTTCTTCTCATCATAAGTCCAACCAACGATTTGACCAGCTTTAGTTGTTGCTAATCCTAATTCTTTATATACGTCATTCAAAAATAAATGTCCAGTATGAACAAGTCTGTCGTTTGCATATTTCTGCTGTCCTTTCAAAAATAGCATGTTGTAATCATGATTTTCGTCCCAAGCTAAAGTTGTTTCTTTACAGAACAATCTCGCATAATCACTACCATTAGTAATACCTTCAGAAACTTTTACAGTTTTGGCTGATGTTTTCTCTTTACCATTATCATCAACGACTGTTTCGTCGAACTTTTTGGCTTTGATGTTATATTTTAGTTCGTGGTCGACCTCTTTACCGAATCGCTCAACTACACGGTTACGATATTCTTTGAAACCTTTATCGATAGTTGCATAAGCAGCCGCAAGAGCAACGTTTCTTTTGCGCAGAATGTTGTTTGATGCTAGAATGCCGGCGATCGATAAACCTCCAATAATTACTGCTGGAGCATAAAGTTTCGCAATCGCAACGCTGGCCTTTGTATAAATAATGATCGTATCTTTCTTAGAATCTTCTTGTGTATACCCATTCTTTTCGCAGCGTTCCTCGTCTGCTAAAAAATCATGGATTACATCAAGCTGTTCTTTCGTGTCATCCAAAATATCCCCAAGTTTTGTTGTCGCCTTGCAAGCCACAACGGCGGCTGCCACAGCACCAACAATGCCAGAAATTACAAGAATTTCAGGACTGTGTTTAACCATCTGAAATTTACCTCTGTTGAAATTCTTTACTACGGTATTAACGATTTCTACTTTTTTCATAATTCATTCTCCTTTTTCTGTTTTTAAAGTCGCATTGATTGTGTCATTGAAAAAATCATTCAATAGTAAACTTAAAATATTAACGCAACGATTGATGTCATTGTTGTTGATTTTCATATCGTAATCAAGATCAAAAAAAGCGATGCGATCATATTCGATTCTTGACATGGCATCCTCGTGGGTATCACCTCGATTTATCATTCTCAAGTAACGGTTAAGATCGCTTACTTCCAACTTTACAAATATCGGGTTTTTAGTACCATGATAATTATTTTTAAAAAACTCCACTCCAGATGGATCAAGGACGTATATATCACCATCATCGACCATGGGTTCTGTAGCGCAGTAACGATAACCATGATAATTTGTAAATCCGACAACTTTTTCTAATGCGTCGAATTCTGAATCAGATACAAACGTATGCCCCGTTTCATTAGGTTCTCGCATTGGTCTGGTTGTATATGAATCTATCATTTTAAAACCATAATCAGACATTAGTTTTTCAGCCACCGTAGTCTTGCCCGAACCCGACTCCCCAATCAATATCAAAAGACTGTTCATTATTTCTCCTCCTCGTAACTTTTAAAGCATTCTTTACATATAGCTTGTTTTTTTGCATCTTCGATTGACATGTTATTAGCTTTTGCAAAACGAGAAACATATTCTCGTGCTAATTTAACAGACGCAGCTGGTCCGCTATCTAAGTCGACACCATCTATGGCGTTAATTCCGTATTTGTTGTTAATGACTGCTTTAAGTTCGTTTTGTATTACAACATTGATATGTCCTATAAAGTTATTGGCGATGTCTTTTGGTATTACCATACCATATTCAACGTCGGCTAAAAATAATACAAACACCGGAGGGTCGTTATCAAAGATAACAACATCTCCATAAACAATAACTGGGTATTGTTTATATATAACCTTTTCTACAGGATACAGCCCAATACAAACACCATTAGTATCATATATCAAAATCTCTTTTTTATCCAAAACATGACCCCCTTAATTTAATGGTACAGCTCTTGGTAGCTTTATCATGTATCCACCACCACTAACGCGTTCTACACGAGCATTACCAATATCGGTCCATCCATATTTATTATCGGTATAATTACTTTTAACGTCCACTAAATCATAAAAATCAGCAACGCTTACAACCTGATATTGATCAATAAGTTCGTCCATTCGGGATAAGACATCTTCGGCTTCACCACGATTGTCGATAATAACGTCGTCATAGTCATATCCGGACCGATTTCTTGGTGGATTTCGTTCTTGTCTTGTATTGTTTTTACCATCGTAATAGCTACGATAAGAAATTTTAGACGCTGTTGTACCTCTTCGCGTGTGACCTGCCTCGCCATATAAAACCATATCGATACCATTAATGATAATATCGGATATAGCTTTTTTTACAGCTGGTACAAGGACCTCCATCAAAACATACGATTTAACATTTCCGACATCTTCGGATATGAATACATCAGTGAATTTACGCATCTCGTTTTTCTTTTTAACTCGGGCCGTACCACTAATAGCCTTTTCAACTTTTTTTTCAATAGCACCCTCTTTTGATCTATGGGAGTTTGATTTATAATCTTCCATGATATTCCCCTTTCATTACAAAACTGTTATTTTCCCAGGCAAAGTTATTTTTGAACCCTTCAACAAATTATTACTTTTTTTAAACCGATATGTCAAATTACTTCTTGCTTTGTCTTCAGACTCGGCTCTAGTTGTTTCTTTCCAATTACTTGTGATACATCTATTAAAAGACATAACTGGTCCTTCGTATAAGTACAGATTCACATACCCACCTCCAAAAATAAAAAAGAGAAAAGATCTAATTAAAGATCTCTTCTCTATGAAATAAACATTTTTATTCGCTTTTTACTTCATGAATTTCAACAGCTTCACTGTCAACAATTTCATCATCAAAAAATTCATTCTGTTCTTTCTTATCCTGTCTATGCTTCTTAATCTTAGCCACAATTGGTTTGATAGCATACTTATAAGCCACTACGCTTGCAAGTAGACCCAAACTAACCCCTGCCACAATCAAAGAACCATTACCTGATTCAGTCACAACTTCCTGTGTTGTTTCGATAACCTCTTCGTTGTTTAATACTTCGTTGTTTTCCATTATGTTTTTCTCCTCTCGAATATAAAAATTATGTTGTTATTTCCATAATACACTTTGTAAAATTCGCGTATTTTATGCATTATAGAATTTATGTTTCGGCTGAATTCGATAATCAATAGCCAGACACGGTTCTCCATTCTCCATCAGTTGTGCACTGAAATCCAACTCAAGCAGACCTTGGTCGATATTCCAGCCCAAATCATCACCCATTGAAGTGTTAGACAATCCTATAGCATAGTAGAAATCATTAAGTGAAACATACATCTCCTCTAACATTTGACGATTCAACTCATTGATTGCTTTCTTGATCTTGTCGATATCAGATTTGAAATATCGACCAGAAATGGAATCATAACACAGAGTCTCACCTTTTCCTGTGATAATTACTTCTTTACTCTTTACGGGGTTACGATCGAGTCTGTCTTTAGCGATCGCGTCACGGACCCCTTGCTCTTTCTTTTCTCCGATAGTTTCAACAACTTTATTTTTGTACTCTTTTAGCGCCGATTCGGACAAAGTATACGCCGTGGCTAATGCCGCATTACGCTTTGAATTAACTGAACTCCCACTAATCAAACATACTACCGAAATACAACCAGTAATGGCTGCTGGTAAGTAGCATCTCCACGATAATTTGATATAATCAATGTGTTTTAAATCTCGCATGATTCCGTCTATATCCTCTTCACATGCTCGTTCATATTTCTCGTTTTCAATAAGCTGACATGCTTTGGGTGTAGCTCGTACAGCCATTACAACCGTCCCGATCATACCAGCAATACCAATACCCGTAAGTATTTCTGGACTGCGTTTCTCAGCAATCATACGTACGTTTCTAGCAACTGTTTGTAAATATAGTTTATTCATATTCTTTCTCCCTTCGTAATTAAAAAAGAAAAGAGTCCGTGTTGGACTCAGATTCCTCTTTTAGCAAGTGCTTCCAAAACTTTCTGTTCAATTTTAGCATCCATTTTTTTGTCTTTGACAATGCTCAAAATGAGATCAGCTCCCATTCCAATTGCCGTCGCAGCAATACTTAATGCTTTAAGTAAACCAGGGTTCATATATAACACCTCCTTCCATAATATAACCTGTCATTTTCGCGTAAAAAGAAAAGAGTCTTTATAAGACTCCAATCCTAATATAATTATTTTACTTTTTTAAATTTGTGCTTGACATTTCCAAATTTTGTTGCTACGTTTTGTCTTACTTCGGGTATGGCTAACATTGTTACGGCAACCGATGTTACCGGTACAATAATCTGACCAATCCAAAGACGTAACTCCCTACTAGCTTCAATCTGTTTGTATGTCATAATAAACCCTCCTATAAAATATATTATTTTTCCATAATATAGGTTGTTATTTTTGCGTATTAATAATAAGTCAATAACAAATCAAGAACACATACAGCTGTATCTTTAGCCGTAGAAAACATAAAACTTGTTTTTTCATTATAGCACGAATATTTATCCATTTTTTTAATGAATTCCTCGACCAATTGTACTGGTTCTGATTCTTGATCATTTTCGAGGATTTCTATAATTTCGTCTATCGCCCATTCTTCATAACATCTAGCTTCGAAATGTTTTTTTGGCCATAATGGACAAACTATATCGAGATCATCAAAAAATGCTCGAATGGCAGTTGCGTAACTATACATAATATCACCTCTTTCGTTTTTAAAAAATGCCACAGCATTCATCACCTTCCTAATTAAAAAATAAAAGATGATGTGAGATTCGAACTCACAATCCAGTAATTAAACTGTGTCTTATCCAATTTGACCAATCATCTTTCCATAATATAATCTGCCGTTTTCGCGTAAAAAGAAAAGAGTCTTATTAGGACTCTTTCTCGATTCGGATTGTCATATTTTCACATCGTATGTTAACTTTTACCGTTTTTTCAAGCTCGTTCGTTACAATTGGAATTTCGATATCTGTTTCAAAATTCTTAGCATCATAAACAAACCCTCGTTTTACAATAGCTGTTATAATCATATCTGTGATTTTCATATTAATCACTCCTTCCATAATACAGTATGTAAATTTCGCGTAAAAAGAAAAGAGCCGAAGCTCAATTCTTTTTGAATTTTATTATCGATTTACGACGTTTTATTTCTTCACTAAATGCTGTCGCAACCATACCAATTCCAATAATTACACACGTCACACCGATACCGTATATACCACCTTTCATGAATCCAAGTTCATAATATTTGGTCAGTACTTCTTCGTGTTCTGCTAATAATGTATCTAATTCGATAAGTTCCTTAATAGTCATATCGCTCATAATAAAACCCTCCTATAAATATAAAATTATTCTTTCCATAATAGACTATGTTGATTTCGCGTACGGCAAAAACGAAAAGGCCTTGTATTTCTTACGGTCTCTTCGTTTTGAAATCTTAAAATATTATCTGGTTGGTCTAAATTTTCCAATCAACCCTCTAAACGTTGCTGAGGTATACGTTCCAGTTTCTTCAAATTTAAATCCTTCTTTCATCCATTGTCTATAGAACATCAATGGTATAATAATGCTCGCCACTTCCAAACTAACCCTTAAATATCTTTCTTTCTTTTGTTCACTTAATTGTTTTTCTCTGAAAACGCAGTCTTGTTCGTAAACGTGTTGTACATCGTTTAATTCAACAATCTTGTTAGCTATTTGCTCTTTCAATTGATTAACTTTTAAGTCATTATCCAATTGTATTTTTTCTTCTTCAATTTTTAGTTTGTATAATGTGGCAATATCAGCTACTGCATCACTATGTTCTTTAGTTCCGGATTCAAAAAGAGATAAACCATCTAAACCGCTTTCGATTACCTCATTTAACAATTTGTAATTCTTATCATCCATTTTAATTTCCCCTTTCAAATATGTTTTAATTCCATAATAGAACATGTTAAACTCGCGGAATAAAATCTTTAACTAATACTTTTAACATTATTGTTTTTTTCTTTATGATCATGTGCATTGGGATAATCCCTTCCAAAAACATATACGGGGGTTCGCTTGGATCTGATTGATCAATTCGTAGAATTCCAGAAATAGATTTTTTTGCAATGATGTCTCGTATGGTATATCCGATTAACACACCCAACACTAAACCCAAAATATAAAACCAATTCATAATATAAGTCTCCTTTCTAGAAAACCATTTTGAGATTTTTCAACCCCGGGAATTTTTTACGTTTGAAAAAAGAAAAGAGCATAAGCTCAATTCTTAAAAAATCTAAACATATTAATTCTATATTTAGCAAACATGTACAACGCCATAAACGGCAATGCTGTGAATCCGATAATAGCTCCGATTACGTAATATGGTATGAATATCCACAATGGGATATGTCTGCCAAGTACTTCACCTAAACTACTTCTACATCTAACAAAGTCATTTCTAAAAAATTTAATCATGTTAATTCCTCCTATAAAATGTTTTTTAGTTTTCCATAATAGGAGATGTAAAAAAATGCGGATTTATTTATAAAACTTGTCAATATCACACATTGATTCTTCTAATCGATTATTCCATCGTTTGTATTTAGCTTTTGCCAATTTGATATCGGCTTTAAGATGTAAAACTTTCGCACACACGGCTACGTCTGTAAATTCTTCGATAATATGTGCGGTTGCTTCTTCTGCCGTTACGGGTGTGGGATTCTCTCCACGCAACACCCTAGCAACCTTTAAAGCAGCTTGAGCTAATTCAGCAGCTTCTTCTGCCAGTTGTTCGTATGTAGCAGCTTCACCTATTTTTAAAACTATGTCTTCCGTATAGATCACTCCTTTGTATTGTTGATAATAAAAAGAAAAAGTCCTTGTTAGGACTCTTTCTTATGAATAGGTAAATATTTTTTAAGTAATCCCATCGCTTCGACCAAAACTTTTAACTCTTCCTCGGTAGCTCCGCCCTTCTTGGCATGTCCAATAAACATTTTCCATTTTGATTCCATAGATGATAATTTCATAAATATCACGCTCCTTCATAAAACACATTGCAAAATCTGCGGGGTAAAAAATAAGAGACACGGTTTTACGCGCGTCTCTAAATATTTAGTTATTTGTGTGGACCTTGTGTGCCTGATCGTACAAATATGTCTCCAGGCTTTCTACAGCTTTTGTTACTGGACCATTACATCCCTGCTCTTGAAGTCCATACAAACAAGCCAATATACTCTTAAGTAAAAGTTTTCTTTCAGATATACTTTCATTTAAGCCCTCTGTAACTTCTGTTATTGCATGTTGTTTCCAGTTTTCAAGTTTTGTTACTCTTGATACCAGTTTACCAACAACGATAAGATAAGTTAGACCACCTCCAACACACGCAGAAACCACGGATGTCAATAACACATTGATAGCGGATTCGTACATTCGGTTACCCCCTATACAACGATCTTTTTACCATCAAAGTCGTAACCATACTCAGCTAATTTGGCAATTACTTGTGGTCTTAAATGTTCTGGGACAAGAGGTACCGTTTTGTTATCGGGATTACATGTTCGTACCTGAGGAATCGCGATTACTAAATAAAAATATGTCATGATCATTATACAGTACCTCCTGTTGTAACTGCTTCATAGATAGCAGCGCTAGATTGCATATTAACTGACGAACTTACAAATATCATCTCGTACATTTCTGCCTGAGTGGCCATAAGCATCTGTTCAAATTCTGTTGGTTGATAAGGAATTAATGGTTCCGGTGGTAATTCTGCTAAAAATTCACCGTTATGATAATACATACCGATATAAACGGTATCATCACACTCTGTGGATGTAACAGGATTACCGTCTGGATCTGGTGGCCAATTCGGAGCTTCGACTCCATTTTCAACACCGATAACCCTACCTAACAAAATCATTGCCCATTTTTTCATATTGTTTCCCCTTTACATTATACTTGTATACGACTGGTTATCTTTGCATATCCCGATCCACCGTTACCTCCATCAGCTCCATATCTATTAAGTGGTGTATTGGCACTTGCGCCACCACCACCGCCACCACCCGAACCTCTCTTACCATCCTGTCCGTTAGCTCCATAATGAATTTCGCTGATAGATTCGTTATATCCACGACCACCATTTCCCCCACCACTACTAGATGGCGACACACTATAATTAAATGGTGTTCCATAACCACCACCGCCACCACCGCCGCCAGGATAAGAACTATTACCACCGCCAGCATAGCCACCTTGGCCACCTTTATCATGATAGCCACCATTACTGCCTGCTGATCCGTTCGTATTAGAACTCGTACCACCGGCACCACCGGTAGCACCGGCACCACCCAAACCTCCAGCAAGAGTTAGACCCGTAGTAAGCCCTGTTATTATTGTTGCGGTTCCTGCTGTTGGCCCAGTCATTGGAGCTGTATGACCGGCACTGCTATATCCTTTAGTTCCACCGGTACCAATAGTCACCGATAATGTTTTTGGAGACACTACATTGTACGCCATATCAGATTTCCATACGCCCTCATCACCACCGGTACCACCGGCACCACCTATTCCAGAAGTAGTATGAGGATCACCACATCTCCCACCACCACCACCACCAGACGCATCTATGAGTAATCTGTCAATCCCACTTGGAACATCCACACTATATACGCCAGGGGTATCACTCTCGAATAATAATTTATCTAGATTGTAATTTAAAAAATAAATCTGTGGTATAGTCGCATTGATCGTGACTGTTACATCGTATTCTTCGTACAATACACGAGCAGTGCACGATCCCAAAGGAACTGTGACAAGCTCGTATTTAATATCAGTGCTTTCTAGATACTGTTTTGAATTACTAGTTATCTCGACTGTGATTGGACCACCAAGAAGGTAATTTATTGATTGACTTGTTACCTCAATAGTTGTTCCAACAAATCCTTTACATACGATCGAAGCGCCAACAAAATTATCCAACGAAATACTGGATTTATTAATCGCATCAATCGCATAGCAAGCGCTTACCAACCCATCCATATTTATACCTCCTTTATTTATTTTGTTTAACGAACATCTCGGATATGTGTTTTCCAGACGTCGTTTGTGTTATAATTATAGTTTTTACATATTTCCACGAACCAGTTGTTGGTACTATAGTGGTAGTTATTGTTTTAGTACTCGTGGTTTCTGAAAATATAGTGGTCGAAACCGCGTCCGAATAAGTAGAAACAATTGATGTAACTTTACCCGAACTATTTTTGTTAATAACGGTATCTAAAATTTCTAGATCGAATTTCTTATAGAAAAACAATTCCGTAATTTTAGACCAAAGATATACTAATCCATCTTTATTTAAAAAAGACATATTATCACCTCCTCATCAGGATGTGATAGTGTCGATTTCAGCAGTAGTGATAGCTACCAAATCGGTTCTAGACCAATAACCAGAAAGATCCACATCAGTAGTTCCGATTTTTTCCCAGTTACTATTGACATATATGAATTCATCGTATATGTTTGGAGCTGTCCCAGAATTAGCTAATAGGTATATTGTGCCAGCAGAACCGGTTGCTGGTAACGATGTCACGACTTCGAAAGTTACACCTGTAATTCCAGATAATGCTGACGTAATAGCGGATTGAACCTGTGTTCCATTTTGAAAATCTGAGTCGTTTGTTAATTGATTAGTGTTTGTTGGGACAGTGATGTCTACTTCTTTAGCTACGATAGGGCGTGCTATACCGTTAACATTTACTACTTCAATGACATTTGCCTGTGCCCCAGCCTGAATACCAGCAACTTTTGTTTTATCGACGGTTGTGTAATCGTTGGACGATAAACCAAAACCATCAATCTTATCAACTTTTAAGTTAAGAGCCGCTGTTGTGTCAACTTTTGTTTGAAAAATATTTTGTAATCTGCCATAAAAATATGACAAACCCGTTTGATTTACGTATTTTTCGGCCATTTAATTATCCTCCCGTGCCAAATAATATATCATCAATTTCTGACAAATTTATAGCGCTCATAGAATCTTGAAGTCCAAAATCAGATGATATTTTGGAACCTTGTAGTTCGACATTGTTTATTTTTGGCTTATTACTAACCAGATTATAGTCGATGGTTTCTCCGAATCCAGTATCAAATGTTTGATCATTGGATTCAATTTTAAAATCAAAAGAAACTTCATCATCGAATCCTACTTCAAATATTTGATTCTCAGATTCCATAATCATACAATAACACCTCCTTTTACTATACCATTAATGGTCACAACTTCTATGATTTTAGAAGCCATTGCAGTACCATCGTGCAGTAGCAGTCGTACTCCACATTTTGCAACATCTGACGTTTTGAATGATAATGTTTCTTCTTGTGTTAGGCGTATCAATAAATTATGATCGCTTATGATTATACCACCATTTGACAATTTGCGATCTACAAGTATAGCACCAGTTTGCGAAATGGATATCCATATTTCAGATATTGATTCGATTTGTAATTCATATGGAAGCACACATGTAATTTCCGGAGTTGTACCTCTAGTTATAATCACGCATAATCACCTCTCTTTCAGGCTTTAAACGTAGTTGTGTAAGCTTCTACAATGGATGTACCACTTACGGTTTTTGTAATGGTGGCTGTTTTGATATAGTTCAATGTTCCAGTGGATGGTTCAATTAACGATGTTATAACACGACCGTCGACTGTCTTTTCGATCGTTGTGTTGGACGTAGCTTCTGACGATTCCGCAACGATCGTAATTACGTTGGTGGTATCATTTTTTGTAATGCTAGTGGTTCTTGAAATCAAGTCATGATATCTTAAAAATTGCTTTTGTATTTCGGCATCTATTTCATTTTGAAGATTACCAGCAACATCCGTGGACAATTGCCCCTTTACATTGTTAAACCATGCTAAGAAATCGGCTTCACTAGCGTTTTTAAACGACGTTAACTCCGTTTCCAACGCAGTTAACCATGACAGAAATTCTGTTTTCTCTTGATCAACCCATGCCAAAAAAGCAGTACGTTGTTCGTTTGTCCATGTTTCGGTATCGTCTTGGTATGACGTGACACGTTCAGCCCATTCGACTTCCCATTGATGTATCAAATCGTCAATATTTATTGTTTGTAAGATACCAGTAACAAACGGACAATCGGATGTTCCTATTTTATTTGTTACATTGGCTGCGGTTATAGCAGTAGCCGTAGGATTAACTCTAATATGACATAACGGATACTGATTTATTAATTTCGACTTAATTAGCGTGGTCGCTACCGGATTGGTTGCTGGATGTCCAGTTATCACTTTGATCGTACTGTCTCGAACGGCGTCACTATTGTCAACTTCCAAAACAATGGTATCGATTCTAGGAAGTAACAAATTAGAATCTTCAAGTGTTATCGGCCATGGTGCGTCGTTGTACAACCATGTATGATCAAACCAAGCTCGCCCTTCTCCAATTATTAAAGTCATACCAGAAGACGGTTTAACGATTAGAGAAGTTCCTACAGACATAAAAACGCCATCATTTATAAGACTGTCGATCATGTTTGACATTTGTGTGGTATTGTATTTCCTATCACCATTAAGCGAATTGAAAAAACCACATGTTATACTCATATTATACCTCCTTTCTTATTCAACTATACTAAACGTCGGAACGGTTTCTATTCCAGAAGTACTGTGAGACCGAACAATCTCTGTAAGTCTAGTTTTAGTTTCTATTCCATATTCGTTTGATATTTGTACTATATCGCCCATAAAAAAATCTACATCGTATATATACATTTTAGAAGTATCAACATGTCCTTCAAACGATTCGATGTTTGTTTTAGTTGCTAGGTCCTCAAGACCTTTTTGTTCTAACTGGGCAGTATATTCTGAATCACTTAATACTACATCATCGACTTTCGATCTTATCGAACTAGCATCGGTGGTTGTTTCGCGTCGTTCAAGACCGGAAACATTATTATATATAGCAATTGCCGTTTTTTTTACATCTGTATCATCGATGTTTTCACCAATAACTAAGCTAATGGTTTTTGAATTTTTATTAGAATCCAAATAATTAGTGCTTATTAAATTATCAAAATTAGGAGAAAATACTACATACGGATTAACTTCTTGATCATACGATCTATCTTCTCCAGAATACAATTCAAAAACAAAATTATTAGCATTGTCCAAAATGATTCTAAAACCAATATTTGCTTGTTTACAGATATCTAATATCGAATCATATAGATTTTCTCCAAAATATTGAGCTTCATAAGTTAACGAAGTTATTTTTACATCTTCCGATGGTAAAAAAACAAAATTTGAAATTTTCCTACGTATATCAGAAGGGTTTATTACGTTTTCGTTAATCAACTTAAATATAGAATTTTGTAACCTGCCAGATATAACGGTTGGATACCATATTACTCTACGATCCAAAATCGATTCCAAAGATCGCCCTGTTATTTTCAATCGACTACCGTCCTCAAAATCTGAAATTATTTCTCGATCTTCTATGATCATTACTCGATTTGATTCTTTGGACCATAAATAATATTTTTTTTGAAAATACTGTATTGCTTCGTAATCCATGGTCGTATAAACTTCAAAATCACCAAAACCAATATATCGGTCCGTCCATATTATGGACTCGAAAGTATCAACGATAGCAACAGTCTCGAAATTTGTATCGAGAATTAACAATTCCATGTTACACCCCCTCGTATTTGGTTAAGTTGTCGATACTGAATTGAAGATTTTCAATACCATACGTCGTTGTATACGCAAATAAATTATCGCCAGGAAACAATTGAAACCAATACGCATCTCGTTCTAAACAGTTTATAATATTGGTATATAATCCATCCCTAAATAGAGTTATCTTTTTTTCGCCAACAACCGTGGATATTATTATTTCGTCACCGTATTTTATTTTCGAACCTGTTAACGAAATCATTTTGTCGTCGTGTATACTCATTGTTTTTTGCGTTTGCATGTCGTATATTGTTAACGACGACACATCGCCCAACGCTTTTATTTTTATGATGACTCCTATTTCGGAATCCCCTTCATAATATATTACTTGTTCTGTTTCGTTTTTGATTTTACCGAATTCGATTAAGTTTTCAGTAAGCGATTCATTTGAAAAAGGAAATTCAAACATTGGATCAACGCCATAAAAAGTTGTAGTTGTAATACTTGTATCTCCCGAAGAATAAAAATAAGGATCTGGACATATTACCGATATTTGCATCGTAACTTCTTTGCTGAATATACCAGGTTCGTTTGATTCCACATATCCATAAATTTCACAAATACGATTTTCGGTCTCAAATACTATTTTAATCTTTTTTTTAACAGGAAAATATTTGTATGACAGAAGTCTTATGTCTTCAACTGTTTGATATCCAGTTGGGTATGCTTGTAAATTAAACACTATATTACGCGAATTGGCTCTTGCGGACGTATATATCGATCCATCACTATTTGACAATTCTGCCGTATTTATATCTGCTTTACTAGCCCCTATTCCGGTTATATCTAAAACAATAAACCCGGATTTCTCCGGGTTAGTTAATTCTAGTTTGATGGACTTTTCCAAATGATTCGTTATCGTTACCGAGTGTATCATGTATTATCCACCAATCCTTTCGCAATTGAAAATTGATTTTTTGTTTGACGATATATTTCCATTCTCGATAATGCTTTTGGTGAATAGATATTTTGTTCAAATTTGTAGGTTGATCCGGCCTCAACAATAGTTCCATTTTGATTTTCAGACCCATTCGATTTATTCATATTACTTGAAACTACATCGGTTTTATCAATAGTTCCAGCAATAGACAAACTACGATTACCGTCAAGTAATGAGTTCATTTCCAAACTTCCGGTTTTAATGTTAGTAAGATCCAACACTGGTCTGATAACAGGAACGCCATCAAAGTCCATCTTCAAAAGATTAGAAACTTTAGATATTGACAATTGTAGTGCCGAAACAGCAGTTGTGCCAACAGCTTTGGCTTCTGTAGAAACTAATCCTGCAAACTTTCTCAAACCAACAGCTAATCCTTTGTCAGAATACATACCCAATTCTTCATATGCTTTGGATGGCGAATTAATATCTAACTCGTCTTTAGACGCTTCATAAGCTTTTCGAGCTACTTCTCTTGCAGCAGTTTTTACATCATTTTCGTTGTTTCGTAATCCGTTAATGATACCATCACAAATGTATCCACCAAGTAATGTGCCTTTTGCTTCTGACAGATAGGTATTAAATCCGTCAAATATCACTTTTCCCAATTTCGACGAGACTGTCTTTAACGTCTCTTCTTCGGCAGTCATTCCCGACACTACATTCTTAACTGTATCGGAACCCATGTTTGTTGAGGTTTCAGTCAGGAGTTTACTCTCTTCGGTTTCAGGTGCCGTCGTTGATTTAACAGCTTCTGCGAATTTAATAGCAGCATCCGAACCAGCATTCATAAACGATTGCATGATACTAGTAGATACTGAATCAGGTAAACTTAAGTATTCTTCATACTGTTTATTAAATTCAGCAATTTGTTCAGGTGTCATGGTCATAAATGATGCTACATAATCAGCTCCGTCTATTCCCATCTTACCTAAAGCCTCAATGATCCCCTGTTGCAATCCTGTATTTGACAGAGTCTTCATATCTTCTGCCCATTTTTTAGCAGATGTCAAAGATTCATCAAAGTTTGAGATTAATGTCGCGGCTGTCATTTTTGATGCTTCTTGGAAGTCAGTATTCGCGGTATTCATTTGTTCCGTTGTCATTTTTGCAAAAGCTTTTACATAATTAGAACCAGATGGACCCATTTCTTTTAACTTGTTGATGAGACCATTTGCAAAACCTTTTGAAGCTAGAGATTCGAGATCAGTATTCCATTGGTTGACACCTTCAATTTGGGATTTCATGTTGTTAAGTATATCTTTTACAGCCACTTCACTCCCCACATCAAAAGATTGAAATAGATCGAGATTTGTTTCGAGACTAGCCTTAAGTGGATCAATCGAATCAGAAATAGATTCGCTAATTGATTTCTTCAGATCATCAAATGCCGCTTTTGTATGCTCAACAATCGCAGTTTCATCCTCAATTATCTTTACTTTGGTTTCGCTTATACTTTTGCTAACTTTTTTGAGTTGTGATTCAAGTTCTTTAGTTTTATCTTTTGTTGTTGTAGTTTTTAGATCTTTTTCGAGCTTATTATACTCGTCCGTTAGATCAACCAACTCTTTCTTATGTTCGGTTAAAGCTTTGGTGTCTGTTTTATATTGTTCTGTTTCCAAATACAGTTGTTTAGAATATGATTTTACAGCTTCTTCTGCGGATATAATTGGTTTTTTATCTTTCAACTTAGAGGACATACCCAAATAAGTAGACATGAAATCTTTAATCGAATATCCACTCTTAGTCATGGTTTGATTCATGATAGTTGCCATATCTTTAGCTGGAGCTAGTACTCCATTTTGAAAAACTGATTTGGTTGTTTTAATCAAATCCGGTTGTGTTCGTTGTATACCATTTATAAATCCTTTTCCAGCGAATACACCTAACGCATCAAACTCCTTTGATGGTGAGTTTATATCGAGGGCTTCTGCAGTTCCATCAAGAGCGCTTTTACCTAATGCAGCTCCCGCTTTACCGACTTCTTTTAGTGCCGACCATAGACCATTAACCAATCCAGATACTATCGCGCCAACTAATCTACCCATGGCAGATCCAAATTCTGCAGATTTCGAAGTTATAGCATCAGCAATTCCGTTTATAAATGAAATTATGAAATCGAATCCAGCATTAATCAATTTACTAAGATTAGCATTTAGACCCTCAAGGAATTTGACAATCAAATCAGAAGCAGCAGTAACAATATCCGGTAGCTTTTCAGCTAAACCCTTAAGTAAGCTAATTATAATGTTTGCACCACTCTCGACAAGTTTGGGCATGGCCTCTTCAAGTTTTGTCAGTATGTCTAACATTAATTTTATAAAAAGGTCAATGATTTTTGGAGCTGCTATGGCAATAGCTTCGATCATGGCCTCTAAAAGAATAACCAATGATTTGATTATGTCTGGTGCGGCTTCGCCAATAACCCTCGCAAGAGCTTTTAATGATTCTGAAATTAAATTAAAAAGTTGCGGTACGATTTTTATGGTATCTGTTATTGCTGTAGCAAGCGCCGTAACAAACAATGCTAAATTATTTGCCAGTAACGCGATACCTGTGGCAAATAACATAACACCACCACCAACAGCCAAAAAGCCTAAACCCAAAACACCAATTGCGGTTGCCAGCGCCAACATAGTAACAGTCATTGGTGCCAATACCGTTGTGGCTACACCAATTATAACAAATACCCCAGCTAAGGCGGCAAGACCTGCCACCAAGCCAACGAATGGAACACTACTCAATAACAACAATGATGGTACAAACAAAGCAATAGCACCAGCCATCACAGTCATAGCTACAGCACCAACTAGACCTGTTGACATATAATTCATACCAACAGCTAATATGGTCAGTGATCCACCCAAAGCTAATAAACCTTTAGCTATTTCAGCAAGAGACATTTCACCAAGCATTTTTAAAGATACAGATAGTCCAAGTAATGCTACAGATAATACAGTCATACCAACGGCAGACACTACGAGATTCGCAGGCATAAGATTCATAGTCTTGGTGATTGCCAATAATGCTATAGCCATTGCCCCAAGACCTTTTGCGATTGTGGACAATGGTAAAGAGCCCATATTGGATATTGCTTGTCCAAATATAAGCATTGCTCCGCCAAGGATTGTTAATCCAATTGCTGTGGATATAACTCCCGAAGCATTTCCAGTTGAATTTACGAATAGAGCAAGAGCCGTAAGAACACCACTCAAAGTCATTAATCCTTTTCCAATTTCTTTAATTGTCATTTTACCAAAAGCTGAAACAGCTGCTGCAAACACGTTCAATGCTACAGCCATACCAATCAAAGCCAAACTTTTAAGAGGTCCAGTCTTATCGAGTTCTGCGTATTTCATGAACATAACTATTTCAGAAATAAGTATAGCAATACTACCCAAACCCTTAGCAAGTGTTGGGACATCAAGTTTACCTAATTCCCCAACAGCTTTTGCCAGTAAATTAATCGATATTGCAAAACCAATCAATCCTAAAGCAGCAGCACTTAAACCACCAGCGTTGGTTCCTATAGTTTTTGCAGATTTAGCTAATACTGCTGATAATAGCGTTATTGTTACAACACCTTTTGAAATTTGACCCCAATCAAGAACTGAAATTTCATCAAGGGCTTTAGCTAATATTAATACTGCGATTGCCAATCCTTGAATTGTCATTATCGTTTTAGTTGCACCGATTATTTTTGATCCTCCAATAATTTTACCAAATATACCACTAGACACAAACATCTCTGCGAATAGAACACTCAATGTCTCTAGTGACTTATCCAACTTATCAGCATCGATCAACGATAGAGCGATAAGTGATCCTGCCAAAATAGCGATGCTTGTCGCAATTGTCAAGAGTGTTTTAGCTTGGAGATTTTTTTGATATGCTTCTAAAGAGCCTCTAACCCCGTCAAGTATTCCTGAAAAACTGTCTAATATACCCTTTCCAGATCCGGTTAAATCAGAAAACTGTTTTATAAAATCTTTAACACCCTTTAATATTCCAGCCATTAGAACACCATTTAACAACGATACTATAGATTGAAAATTAATTGTAGATAAAATGTCAGATAGCCTATTTACAAATTTGATTACGATGTCAACTACGGTTTCTGAAACTTTAGAAACAATAGGTAATGTTTTTTTTAAACCTTCAACCATTAAATTAAATATAGCGATGACAGGAGAAAATGCAGTTTTTAGCTTACCGCTAATAGTTTCAATATTGGTTACATCAATAGATCCGAGATTCGACAATGCATCGCCGAAACTTGTTAGTAATTCCCCTATTCCGTTAGCAGATGGGGCAAGTACGCTTTTTATTGATTCAATCGCTCCAGTAAACGTGTCTGAATTTTTCAAAGCATCTCTGATCGATGTTGCAAAATCACCCAAAGCTCCAGTTATGTTAAGCAATCCACTAACCACTGGTGCTAGACTTGAGGCCATTGTTAGCGAAGCTTTGGCAATCCCTACAAAAGCCATTCTACCAATATCCAAAATAGAAAACACACCTTTAAATGTTGATTTTATGTTACTTACTGTTTTATCTTCCATTTTGAATTTTGCTGTTAGATCTCGAAACCGTTCTGTTATTTCGATAAGCTGTTTGCCAACGATTGGTGGGAATATCTCTTTAAATCCATCATGAATGGGTGTCAAGATAGATTGTAATCCTTTGAATGCGTTTGTAATACCTTGAATAAGAGATTCTCGTCCCCCATTATCATGCCAAAATTTAAGTGACGCGTTTCTCGCATCTGCTGCTGGACCAACAATGTTATTGAAACCATCACTTATAGCAGTTAATGTTTTAGTTGCTTCGTCTTTATTACCGATTATGTGTTCCCATGAAACAGCCCAACCTGATTGAACCGATTCTTGCATAGTTCCAATTAATTGAGTGAATGTTTTAACATCTTGTGCTGCTGCCAACAAGTCTTTGTCGTCTGCTAAATCACTAAATACTGAAACAAGCATGTCTTTTGTTATGTTTAAAGGAGCTGCTGATTTAGCAGTAGCTTGTATTGCCTCTCTAAATGGCACAATACCATTTTTAATGTTATCACCAAAAGCTTTGGTTATGGAACCCATTTCTACAGCTTTATCTACCAACGCGTGTTGAAATAATTCGCCGCCCATACCAGCATTAACTACGGAATTCCAAGTTTGAAGTGATACTCTACCTTCGGCCAATGCTTGTGATAATTGATACATAGCATTTGATGCTTGTTGAGCTGTAGATCCAGAACCTGCTGCTAAATTCGCAATACCTTTTATTGCTTTTGTAGAGGTTTCCAAATCAACACCAGCAGCCGTAAAAGTACCAATGTTTTTTGTCATTTCTGAAAAATTATAAATTGTTTTATCAGCGTATGTATTTAAATCAGCTAAAGAAGCATTAACGTCATCTATCGTAGTACCTTTACTTTTGGTGTTTGTAAGAATTGTTTGAATGGCATTCATTTTAGTTTCGTATTCTTCAAACCCTGTTTTTATAGGGACTATGGTCAACGATGCTATAATTTTTTTACCGTTATTTATTGCGCTATTAGTGATGTTCATCAATGCTGTAACACCGACTATGCCCAACGCAGAAAATTTAGAATTTAAAGAATCAATACCAGCAGATATCCCTTCTAATGAAAAGGCTTTTCCTGCTCTATCTAAATTTTCCAATTTCTTGGTTGATGCGTCAAGATTTAAACCATTTTTCAGGTTATCCAAAGATTTAATAGTTGTCTGAACGCCACTTTCAAATTGTTTATTATCGAAACGCATTTGAACAATGCGTTCGTCAACACTACTCATACGTTAGTCACCTCCCGCCATGCTTGGTTAGCTAGTTTGTCGAATATTGGTTGGATTGCCGGATTTATATAATCTCGCCCAACAACATAACCTCCATTTTTTGTCCCGTGTCCATACTGTAAAATTATAGCAATCGGAACTCCATTTTGAATATTGGAGTTAGTCCACGTTACTGAATATGAATTTTTTTTCACACTAACAGTATAACCCCACGAACTAGCGGTCAGTCCTGAATCAACTGGAGTTGCAGAAGCAAGCGCCGAAACACCAGCTTTACCGTACTGATCTAAAAGGCGTAAATACTCTGACTTTGTCGCCTTTGATAGAAACTTCTCTACGTTTTTAAAGCTCCCACGTTGGTTAAGTGTAATCATTTATTACGCCTCTTTTCAGTAGATGATTGTAGATGTCACTTCGTCTCGATGATGGGTATACTACCTTTTGATTTCACTACGATCCCGGGAACCTGCATAAGTTCTCTGACTTTCATATAAACGTTCCCTTCTTTTCTGATAGCGTCCATCGCATATTCATTACCATTAACGATTATTAATTCTTTTTTAACCATTTCGTCATCCTCCTTTATTGGTGTTTTCCAATAAGCATTAATCTCGAAATGCGGTTTATCAGGAGTAGACCATGTTCCGCCCCAAGTAATCCCTAATTTTTTAGCGATTTCACCGCATTTGGAGAAGAACGTATTATCGGAATATTCTTGACCTTTAACATTCTTGCAGATATCCCAAGCCATTCGTCCAGTGTGTCTGCTGTTTTTTGTCCAAGTAACAACATTGCCAGCACGAGTTCGCCCTTGTTGGTATAACCAATTTTGTCGGGCCTGTGGACGATATGTTTCAGTGATAAGAACTTTCAACCCAGCTTTTTCACATTCATTTAAGAACAGATTACAAGCCGTTTGTGCTGGCTTAGATAATTCTGAAATATCCCTACATGCTTTTGTTATGTCACTCATTTGAGTCGCCTCCTGAATTTTTCTGATACTGCGTACCGAAATAGAATGCGATTACAACACTGAAAATAGTAAGAAATTGTTCGCCGCTAATTCGCCCCACAATAGCTAAGTACGAAAAAACTACAGTTAACAATACCGTAACTATTGATTTTACCGTCAATAGGTTTTGAATCGTAATACTTGTTACGTTATTTAGATTCATTTTGCATTTCCTCCCTTCTAAGTCTTACTTCCAATCTTCGAGTTGCTAAAGCATCTTGTCGCTCATTGTGTTTATTAAATATAGTCATTATTCCGCAAATACCGAGCTCTGTTCCGAAAACGGTCAATGCATGACCAACGATGGTCGAAACATCTATGTCGAAACAAGCTAGTATTATGCCGACTATAATAACCAAAACACAAAATAAAAGCGACGAAATGACTACAGTAGTCATAGTATCATTATTTATCTTAAAGTGACAATGTTTTTTTATCATCACACATCACCCCTTTGTATTCATGGCCTGTTTCCTTTGTTCGTTTATTCTACGATTTCTATCTAAAATATCTCTTTTTTTCATTTTCTTCTTTGGTTGATTTTTTATATTACACACATTTATTAGTGTTAATAGTCTATCTAAGTGCCATTTCTGACATTCAAAAGGTATATTTAGAGTTATCATCCAGTAGTATATTACTTCTGCCGTGATAACTTCTCGATTAATTGTTTTTTCTGTTTCCGAAAATATAGTTGCAGTCATCGTTTTATCTATGTAGTCGTTAATTTGCTTTGCCACATCATTTGTTATAAACTTATAAACATCTGGGTCTATATTTTGAGTTATGGTCATACATTGAACGTAACTCAAAATTTCTTCTTGTGTTTTTTCTGTCTTTGTGAGGAACGGTTTATTCCATATAGATTCCCATTTTGAAAGGGATACTAGAGAATGCTCTAGTTGTAAGGGTCGCTCTTTGAGATTGATAAACATATCTCTCGATTCGTCGTATAATTCAACCGCAGGTATAATAACATTAAGCATTCTCCATATCTCCTTTCATCTTATCAAATAGTGCTACTAGGAACTGCCGCGATTTTTGGAATCGGTTGTTGATTTATTGATGTAATACTGTTTACAAATGCCGCTGCTGCATCCGCATCGCTAAGTAATTCAATTACCAATTCACTATAAGCTTCAGTCTGCTGAAAAGCAAGACTTAATTCAGGACTCTTAATGAATTGTTTTCCATCGAGAGATTTTTGACCATAGGATCTTAAAATTAGATCCTCGAAATGTTCATACATTCGTTTTGTATCCTGCTCAGCGGCAATTTTTTCCAAAGTTTTTTCCAAACCACCAGCATAGGATAATCTCATTTTTGTAAGCTCTGCTTTGTTCAAATTAAAATAATGATCCTCGATTCGTTCATTGCCATCATAGTCAACATATGTGATTTTTTTCTTTAACATATTTTTCTCCTTTCAATTTTAAAAAAGCGGAGACCATTAAGAGTCTCCGCCAAAAATAATTAACCCTGAGCGATAGCACCAATTAAAGCGATGATTTCGTCTGGTAATGGCAATCTTGGATCTACTGCCTCTGCTGCTGGTTCCGTAGTTGCGTCCTTACCATATAAAATTTCTTCAAGTGCTGCAAGTTTTGTAGGGTCGCATTTTGTGGAATCGATAATCATAGTGGCACTTGGTTTAAATCCGGAAATTTGAACGGGCGTGGTTGTTACTTCCCATGAGAATGTAATAGCATCTGGCGTTTCGTTAATTGTCTGATAACCCTTTTCTGTTGGAGACGCCTTTGCACCATAAACAATGTGAATTTTATAACCATAATCGGATTCTTGTGTGTCGTTGCCAAACACTGTTCTGTAGCATAATCCAAATGTAGAACGTGTCTGCTGACCGATAACAACTCCGACTGCAACCTCAGCAGAACCATCGCACGCGGCAAATTCATCAGGATATGTAAAAGCTTCAATCGTACATCCAAATTCTTCAGTTGAAGTAAGATTCAAATAAACCTGATTGTCCGCATATTTCTTGTTGGATTCCGCACCAGATGGTTTTTCAGACACGCTAACCAAACCATTCCAAGCAACACCTTTTGGATATGTCCCATTGGTTGCTAACTGGGGATATAAAACTCCACGATCTAAACCGGTTTCATAAGTTTTCTTTCCGGACTCATCCCAGATAAGTTTACCCATTAAATATTCCTCCTTTTAATAAAACATTGTAAAAACGTCATGATTCAAATTATCGGCAGTATAATGCCGATTGAAAGTACAATATGGTAACGCTTTGATTTTATCTGGAATTTCACTATCCGGATTTTTATCAATGACAATTACCGTGTAATTTTTTTTACTAACGTAGGTCAAATTATTCGCAAACTCCGATTTCACAGAATTTCGAGAATATACAATACATGGATAAACCATGTTTATTGAAGCGGGTGGTTGAAAATAAACATTTTCCGATTGTAAAACACCCTCTAGAAGTGTTTGTAAATCGAGTCGGTTACCCATTATACACACCCCCAACTGTTAAAATTAATCGAGGGTATTGAACATCAACACTAGATATTTTCCACTTAGCACCCATAAATTCAACATATCGCATGGAGTGGAAATTCTCATTAGCAAATGGATCGGCTAGTATACTAATCTCGTTTGATATGTTGATGTTATCATTAAGATGATCAGTTGACTGCATCTTTCTAGTGTTCCTTATTAGGTCACCATAGTATGCACGTTCAACAGGTTTTTCCTCAAACACGCCAGGTGCTGTTTTAATATTTAAAACATAACCTATAATTCCATAAAACTTTGCCATTTTGAATTTCCTCCTCCATGTTCAATGTTACGCGGTTATGCTTCGTATTCAGAAGACTTAATAACGGCCAACACCGCGGTAGTTGCAGTTGTTTCGTCAGCTTTAACATAAGTTAAAGTAGCAACGCCGGCAGCAACATTCAAACTTGTGGCTTTGTACTCTGTGTCAGCATCAACAACGATGATTCCTTTTCTGAACAAATCTTCCAATGTGGCAGCTTCAATTTTAATGGTTGTTAATTCATCAGCATACGCATAAGCGTCGTCAGATTTTACATACACATATGTAGCTCTCACATGCTGATCTTCGTATCTTTCATAAACTTTATTCATGTTATATCCCTCCCATTAATTAACCAGCAGCAACGACTTTAAGTTCTAACGCGATTGCAGAGAAAGGCTTAATGAGTGCACCAGAACAACGAGTTTCAATCAAATATTTCTGAGCATTGTAATCGATGTCAAAATCATCAAACATGTTTACAGCTCCACCCTTGTCAGCGCCAATGTTGTAATCATTCAAATTAACAATGAGACCCATCAATGTAAGAGTATTGCTGGACGCATCAGTTCTTGTTAAATCTTCCATTACTGGAACAGTAACAATGGACTTAACACGCAACGCTGTAGCCAGTTTGGTTACGGTATCGTAAATTACACGACCTGTGGTATCTTCCATCAATAAACAATCTGTTAGAACGTCTTCTGTTGTGTATAATGTTGGTTCACCAGAACCCTTGTAGTTTTTACGAGATTTAATAGCTGCTCTGATAAATGCTTTTGCTTTCTGATCAGCAGTAGCGTTAGAAGTAACTTCCACTGGGGTTTTTACTGTGTAGAGATCTTCGTCTTTCCAGATAGGACGAATATTCTGTTCGTTGATTTTGTCATCGCTGGAAGATAATCTACCGTCGCCAACTAATACAGAACGCGCAATTTCTTCATCCAACATAACCCTCATTTCTGCCTTAACGAAAGCAGCAACATCGAAATCCGTAATATCAATAACGTCTTCACGATCCAATTTCTGCTTTTTGTAAATCATGGTAGGAACAGTGGTTCTCTTAAGCAGTGTAAATACTTCCTCTTTCTTAAGATTACCTTTAATGTAACCTTTTGCTCTCGCTTCATCTTCGGTAATGTCTGCAAATACAGATTTAATGCGAGAGAACGGTGTATGATGAGTTCCGTTAACTACCTGCTGAACCCAGCCCATTTCGCGCTGAATAAATTGAGGTGTGTTTGTAACATTAACGGCATCGGGAAATAAGAAATCGATATTTTCAATACCATGCTGCAATACAGCTTCTTTAAGACTTCCGCATTTTTTTGCCTCGGAGAAAATCGCCACTGTATCGGAATGGCTAAGTACATCTTCTTTTGAATCTTCTTTGTCAAATACATTATGTTTCATTGTCGTGCCTCCTTCGTCTTCACCATCTTCATTGTCATCATCTTTATCTTTATTGTCATCGCCATGTTCCAAAGCCTGTTCAACGGCCATACCGATCATAGCATTAACTACTGTTTTTTGTTTTTCACTAAAGGTATTATATACATCAGCGACCGTTTCTTCTTCTGTTTTTTTTTCTGGATCATCCATTTTGAGTTTCTCCTTTTCTTTTTCTTCTGGTACTTCTTCAGGCGCTTCAGCATTATACAACGTAATACTTTCATCTGTATAAACGTAAGCTTCTTCTTCTGATTCTTCGCCATGACAGATGACAGACTCAATACATGCGCCAGGGTTGGCTCCCGCTAAGACCAAACTCACCTCCTTAATATCTCCGTGTATAACATCTTTGCCTCGGTGTTTCAATTTATTAGCCAAGATCGATAAGTTTGTTATATCACCATGTTGGACGATTTTTTTTGCTTGTTGTCCTGAATCAGAGTCATTAAATGTGGCATAAACATAAACACCATCTGGCCTATTTTGCAAACATGCATGTCCAAGCACATCAAAAGGTTGGTTATGATTATGGTCCCATACAAGTGGTACGATTTTTTGATCGTTGTGTTTAAATGCGTCTTTTCTAATAGTTCGACCATCAGTACATAAAATATTGTTTTTGGTAGCCCAACCACAGAAATCAAATTTCATATAATTCTCCTCCTTACTTCAATTTTATTAACTAGCAACTTTTTCTTCGTCGATCGTCTTTTCTGATTCGCCAGCGGGTTGACTTAAATTCTTGTTACGTAGTTCATCAGCCTTTGGATCTTCCGAAGGTTTTAAACCTACAACCTGACGTATTTCATTCGACGTCATTACTTCGTTTCGTGTAAACTTATCGGCGATCTCTGCGATTTGTGATACGGGAACAAGTTTAAATGGATCTCTAAAGAACATGATCGATTTCATTTGAGATCTCGCAGTTTTTGTTAAGAACTTACGTTTCATTTCATCTACTATGGCCGAGACTATAGGTTCTACAGTTCGATTATAATAGTTTAACATTGCTGTATCATTAGCGGTACCATCTAATATGCCTTGGGTTATACCTAACTGGCTGTATAGCATACTCGTTAAGTATTCGACCTGAACCATTAAATTGTTCTCTACCGAACGATTCAACTGTGTTATTCGCTCTGTTCCGTCGGTATACGCAATGCCAAATTTGGAACCAGACAACTGATTTTCAATGTCTTTACGTCGATCTTCTGCTTGTTTTCGACGAGCCTCCGATTTTATCACGTATGGCAATTGAATAATTAAATCTAATTTACCAGAACTACTTTGCTCGTCAATAGCATCTAGCAAATTTAATTTTCGTATTAAACGTTGCATAGTCGAATTCGGTTCATTTATTACAGCATACAACGGATTTTCAATTATCCCAACAACACTTTTAGGAAGAGTTACATCTTCTTTAACACCAGTGTTATCGTTATATACACGAACCTTTACATGTTTGGGATACCAATCAACTATCTTACCGACACGCATAGATCTAATATCATACGATTGCATAGTGGGATCGTTATCAGTATCTATTGGGACTATGGCAACACAACCCTCGTCTAACATTGATATTACAATGTCTTGGATTAGTGCCCGACCAGTTTGGTCAATGTTTGCTTCTAACGACAAACATGTTTGAAGTTTGGAATCAACAGTCGACAAATATCGTCCGTTGCTGTCCAATTGCGCATGTAAAATGTTAATTGATGCTGCATCCAGAGCAATTCGATTGTATACAGAATTAACAATTGAATTTTTATTACTTCGAGTAAATTGGGGACGGTCTGGACGACGTGAACTACTTCGTCCAATGTCGTAATAAGAACGAAAATTCTGACTATCGACGAAAGCGTTCCATGCCTTTTTTACTCTATGACCGAGTGTTAATTCCATTTTGGATTGTTCACCTCCTTTTTATTCAAATGCATCACGATTAAGTTTGTATGCCACGTAAGCATCCATCATTGCCGCAACAGCATCTATTTTTTGTTCGTAGCGCTTCTTAAATAGCTTACGGTTACCGTTTGTATCTTCAAGGGTTATACAATTACCCATCGCAAACGTCATAAGCTCTTCGTCAAATATGAGCATTCGCTCCTCAGAAAGCTTCTTTAATTCACCAAGGGGTACCGATTCTGTTTTAGCACCCTGAATTACTTTCTCAATTCCGAAAGGACCATTTTCAGAAACCCATCTTTCGACAAAATCTTTAGCATTATATGGATCATAACCAAAGCATCTAACATCATATCCGCTTTCATTTATGTAAGCATCGAGATCTTCGTAGACTTCAATCATATCCAAGACAGCACCTTCGAGCACTATCAAACTACCTTCTGCCATAAACTGATCGTATTTAATCCGCATAGCTGCTGGTAATTTCATAAGAGTAAGTGAAGATATATAATTCCTCGTTTTAACTCCAAAACATCCGTTTGGTAATGGAAATAAGAAAGTGAAAGCACAGAAGTCATCGCCTTGCGATAAATCGGCGCCCATAGCACATGGTAATTGCCAGAAATTTTTGTGTCTATGAGGTAATGTTTCTTCGTAAGTAAAGAAATAGGTGTACCCTTCCATTGGTAAACCAAATCGTTTTGCTAGAATATCGTTCCTTGCTGCTGGAGCTTTTTCAGCTCTTTCAACTTCCAATTGATATGTTTCATAGGTAACGGTTTTTCCAATGTTAGGATTAGCCTTAATCCACATGTCTGGATCAGCAATTTCATCGACCGAATCAAGCTTGTACCACCAAATAGAAACGTGGGGGTTGGGATAGTCGCCTTTAAGAATGTCGGACAACTCCATTTTGATTGTATCTCCACTGCCGTTTCGGACAGTACCCTCGGAGCTAGTGGCAATAATCAAATAGTCATCAACCTTAGAAGCGCCTTGTTCAATAGCTCCTATTACATCTTCTCTGATGTCTCCAGACAACCATTCATCCACAGTAGCGACTTTAACTCTCAAACCTTGGAGCTTTGATATCGACATCGGTCGAATTTCCAACAGTGATCCAGTCAAGAAATTTTCAATACCCTTCTTGGTTGAGGCTAGTTTCATACGTTTAGCTTTTGAACCGGTGGTGTTTTGTAATGATCCTTCTGTTAAAAATTTAAACAATGGACCTCTTGCACGTGTTATGGCAGTCCTAATGGGACTCATAACTTCTTCTGCTTGTTTCATTGTTGGAGCAGTTGTTATTTGATGTGTTGTAGTTGTGTCTACAATTTCCATGTAAGCTTGTACACACGAATCGTAAATACTTTTAGCGGCACCTCTTCCGACTATTAAATATTGTTTATTTACGAGTCGTTTTTTAACAACTTTGTTTACATAATGACCACCTGGACCGTCCGTATAAGGTTCATAAATACTCCGTTCAACGAAATAATACCAACCAAATATTTCCTCCCCCCATAATTTAAAACTATCGAGAAGATTTAAATCGGCACCGTCAGTAGTCGTCAATTCGTTTTCACAAAAACGAATCCATCCCTCGACTGCCTGATCATCATAAAAAACGCCAGGATTTGCTATAAGGTCATCGATGCGATTCATTTCTAGAGAAATTTCTCTGTTAACTGGTATTTCGCCGCGAATTACGGCATCTCTAAACATGCCGTAATAAATTGGAACGGCTGTATTAGATAATGACATAAATTCTCCTTAATCAAGCATTCTTAACAATTTTGGCAATGTTACCAACGTTGTTATATAAGGTTATTGCTGCGGTAGTCGTTACTGCTGTAGCCCCTACTGCTTTAAGTATTCCGCTTGTGTATTTCTTTCCAGTGTCTATGGTTGTCGGATTTAATTCTTTTGTTAATTGTTTATACTGCTTTTCCATATTTAGACGATTAAGTCGTTTCTTAAGCTCGTCATCAGACATGCTTTTTTCTGGATGTTTTTTCTCATACTTCTCTTTTTTAACAGCAACTCTTGCCTTTTTAGCAGCATCCTTATCAGTTTTTACCGACTCATAATATGCTTTGTTGGCTGCTTTGCGTGCTTTATTACTTGCAGTACGAATCGATACTTTATTACCAGAAGCTTTGTCTTTTGCTACTGATGCTGAGGCAGCACTTCTAGCTGCGGCAGAAGCTCTTCTTCGTCCCCATCTCATACCAGGAACCCCATGGTGTTGAAGTTCTTGAGAATAGTTATATTTCCACATTTTCAGACCTCCTCACTGACAATTGAATTTTGAATTTCTATTTCAGCCAATATCCGCCATTCAGATTCAGCTATCATATTCTTCAAAGCATCAAGAACTGCTGAATTGGACGGGGGGTCAAAAGATAACTTAACTTTTGCACATATATATGGCTTAACAAACTGGAGAAGCGCACTCTCTGGTATAAAATCAGTCCATACTGATTCTGAACCTGATATGGAAAAACCACTTTTTGGCCCAACACCAAGTTGAGTAGCCGTAGCCAATGCCATGTTTGTATACATGATTATATCGGTGTCAAAATGTAAATAATCTTCGGTTATTCCACCAACCATTTTTTTTGCATCGATTAGTATACTACTCATAACTCAACCCCCTCATGGTTTGACATGTATAAATTTTTTCATACAAAAATCATAAAGACCATCTGCAGTTAACACCCTGTAAAAATCATTTGATGACTTATCCAAATCAATTGTGACCTCTGTCAAAACCGGAATAGATAATAGCACATCGGCCGTTGGACTTGGTGTCGATCGCACATTCAACATACTACAATCCACTACTTGACCAATGACATTGATCTCGATTGGGTCTTGAGTCTCGATTGGGTCTTGAGTCTCGATTGGGTCTTGAGTCTCGATTGGGTCTTGAGTCTCGATTGGGTCTTGAGTCTCGATTGGGTCTTGAGTCTCG
>Ga0194137_10000212_pt1 | contig 41135 bp, 42 predicted proteins | sample TARM_MetaG_T3_14_FD_134025 | JGI IMG/M metagenome (GOLD analysis project Ga0194137, IMG submission 134025) | Freshwater microbial communities from Pennsylvania, USA, analyzing microbe dynamics in response to fracking - TARM_MetaG_T3_14 (version 2) | ecosystem: Environmental > Aquatic >... | reverse complement strand
TCTATCTCGGCAAGGTCGTGCGCGTGCTTCCGGGCATGCAGTCGGCCTTCATCGACATCGGCCTGGAGCGCGCGGCCTTTCTTCACGTGGCCGACCTGCACAGTGCCTCGCAGTTCGGCCACGGGCGGCACCAGAACGCCGACGCGCCGCCCACGCCCATCGAGCGCCTGGTCTTCGAGGGCCAGCCGCTGACGGTGCAGGTCATCAAGGACCCCATCGGCACCAAGGGTGCGCGCCTGTCCAGCCAGATCAGCATCGCCGGCCGCATGCTGGTCTATCTGCCGCAGGACGAGCACATCGGCATCAGCCAGAAGATCGGCTCGCCCGAGACCCGCGAGGCCCTGCGCGCGCGCATGGTCGCGTTGGTGGGCACGAAGGAGCAGGGCGGGGGCGGCGGCTTCATCCTGCGCACCAATGCCGAGGATGCCAGCGATGAGGAGCTGGCCGCCGACATCGCCTACCTGCGCAAGACCTGGCAGCAGATCCGCGAGAAGGCGCTGACGACGCCGCCGGCCAGCCTGCTGCACCAGGACCTGAGCCTCGTCGAGCGCGTGCTGCGCGACCTGACCAGCGAGCGCACCGGCTCCATCCGCATCGACTCCAAGATGCAGTACGACGTGCTGCGCGCCTTCGGCGAGACCTTCATGCCGTCCGCCACGGCCAAGCTCGAGCACTACCGCGGCGAGCGGCCCATCTTCGACCTGTGCAATGTCGATGCCGAGATCGCCCGGGCGCTGGCACGCAAGGTGGAGCTGAAGTCGGGTGGTTCCCTCGTCTTCGACCAGACCGAGGCGATGACGACCATCGACGTCAACACCGGCGGTTTCGTCGGCGCCAAGAACTTCGACGACACCATCTTCAAGACCAACCTCGAAGCGGCGGGCTCCATCGCCCGCCAGCTGAGGCTGAGGAATCTTGGCGGCATCATCATCGTCGACTTCATCGACATGACGCGCGAGGAGCACAGGACGGCGGTGCTGGCCGAGTTCCGCAAGCAGCTGGGCCGGGACCGCACCAAGGTCACCGTCGGCGGCTTCACTCAGCTCGGCCTGGTAGAGATGACGCGCAAGCGCACCCGCGAGTCGCTGGCCCGCATGCTCTGCGAACCCTGCCCCACCTGCGAGGGCCGCGGTCAGGTCAAGACGGCGCGCTCGGTCTGCTATGACATCCTGCGCGAGATCCTGCGCGAGGCGCGCCAGTTCTCACCCAGGGAGTTTCGCGTCGTCGCGGCGGCCAATGTCGTGGAGATGATGCTGGACGAGGAGAGCGCTCACCTAGCCGGTCTGTCTGACTTCATCGGCAAGCCCATCTCGCTGACCGCCGAGCCGACCAACCAGACCGAACACTACGACATCGTGCTGCTGTGACCTCCGGCAGGGCCGCGATGCGGCCTTGTCTGACGTTTCAAGTCACGTGGCTGCGGCAAAATCGCGCGCCATGCTCGCATCTCCCGCAACCGTCTCCCGCCGCTACACCCTTGCGGCCCTTGCCGCGCTGGGCGTCGGCCCCGCACTCGCCCAGGTCCGCATCGACATCGCCGGCTACGGCGGCTCGCGCTTTCCCGTGGCCATCGTCGATTTCCGTGACGACGCCAAGGCTTCGACCCAGCCCATCGCGGCCATCGTGCGGGCGGACCTGGAGCGCAGCGGACTGTTCCGCAGCGTCGACGCGCCGCCTGGCCTGAGCGAGACCAGCATCCCGGCCTGGGCCGACTGGAAGGCCCGCCAGGCCGATGCCCTGGTCGCTGGCTCGGTCAGCCGCCTGGCCGACGGCCGCCTGGACATCCGCTTCAAGCTATGGGATGTCGCCAAGGGCAGCGAGCTCATCGGCCAGGCCCAGGCCGTGCATCCCGACGATGCGCGCCTGGCGGCCCACCGCATCGCCGACACCATCTACGAGATCCTGCTCGGCGAAAAGGGCGTGTTCGCCACGCGCATGGCCTATGTGACCAAGGCCGGCCCGCGCTACAGCCTGGTCGTGGCCGATGCCGACGGCGAAGGCGCCAAGGTCGCGCTGACCAGCCCCGAGCCCATCATCTCGCCTGCCTGGGCACCCAATGGCCGCGAACTGGCCTACGTGTCCTTCGAGAGCCGCAAGGCCACGGTGCGCATCCAGGACGTGCTGACGGGGGGGCGCCGCGTGCTGGCCGACTTCAAGGGCAGCAACAGCGCACCCGCCTGGTCACCCGATGGCCAGCAACTGGCGCTCAGCCTGTCCCGCGAGGGCGGCACCCAGCTTTTCGTCATCAACCGCGACGGCTCGGGCCTGCGCCGCCTGACGCAGAGCGGCGCCATCGACACCGAAGCCTGCTATTCACCCGACGGCAGCAAGATCTACTTCGTCAGCGACCGCGGCGGCGGCCCGCAGGTCTATCGCATGCCGGCTTCGGGCGGCAGTGCCGAACGCGTGACCTTCAACGGCAGCTACAACATCAGCCCGGCCATCAGCCCGGACGGCAAGACCATGGCCTACATCACCCGCCAGAACGGCGCCTTCCGCCTGTCGGTGATGGACCTGGGCACCGGCCAATCCCAGCAGATCACCGAGAGCAGCGATGACGAAAGCCCGGCCTTCGCGCCCAATGGCAAGCTCATCGTCTACGCGACGCGCGCCGGGGGCAAGGAAGTGCTTATGACGACGACGCTGGACGGCAAGATGAAGACGCCGCTGCTGGTCACCTTGGTCGAGGTGCGCGAGCCGACCTGGGGGCCGTTTACACGCTAGTAACTTGACAGTTCGCACCATGTTGGACAATGCAGCGCTCGCGCCGCTGACGGTGCAGCGCTTCCCATTCCCCGCCCCCCGTCCGTTGTGGAGATCATTCGAATGAAACCGACTCGCTATGTGCTCACCCTGATTGCCGTTGCCGCCCTGGCTGGCTGCAGCTCTCCCGTCAAGTTGGACGAGCCCAAGGAAGTGAAGGTCGAGTCGCGCGAGCCGCCTAAGACCACCCAGGAGCAGAAGCCTGTGGAAGGTGCCCAGACCACCGTCCCGACGGTGGACCTGTTCACCCAACTGAGCCAGGAAGTCAACGGCAGCGGCAAGCGCGTCATCTACTTCGATTTCGACAGCGATGTCGTCAAGGAAGAGTACCGCCCGCTGGTTGACCTGCATGCCCGGCGCCTGAACGCCAACAAGAAGGCGGCCCTGAACCTCGAAGGCCACACCGACGAGCGCGGTGGCCGCGAGTACAACTTGGCGCTGGGCCAGCGCCGTGCCGAAGCCGTCGCCAAGTCGCTGACCCTGCTGGGTGTCGGCGCCAACCAGGTCGAGGCCGTCAGCTTCGGCAAGGAGCGTCCCGCCGTGCAGGGCAGCGGTGAAGAGGCCTGGGCCAAGAACCGCCGCGTCGAACTGAAGGACAAGTGATAGTGATGCGAGTGCTGCGACTGACGCTCATGGCGCTCGCCATGGGCGTGGCCTTCACGCAGCCGGCTCGCGCCGGCCTGTTCGAGGATGACGAAGCCCGCAAGGCCATCCTCGACTTGCGTGCCCAGGTCAAGGCCAACGAGGACGCCGCCAAGAAGCGCGATGAACAGCTGAATGCGCTGCTCCAGGATCAACTCCAGCCGCTGCGCCGCAGCATGCTGGACCTGAACGGCCAGATCGACGCGCTGCGCGCCGAGATCGCAAAGCTGCGTGGCGCCAACGAGCAACTCGCGCGTGATCTGGCCGACACCCAGCGCAAGCTGACCGACCAGTCGCAGTCCGTCGAAGCGCGCCTGAAGCCGCTGGAGCCGCAGAAGGTCAGTCTCGACGGTCGCGAGTTCCAGGTCGCGCCGGACGAGCGCAACCAGTACGAAGCCGCCATCGGCCTCGTGCGCCGCGGCGATTTCGCCGAGGCCGTTGCGGCACTGAACGGATTCCTGAAGCGCTACCCGGCCAGCGGCTACACCGACTCGGTGCGCTTCTGGCTCGGCAATGCGCAGTACGGCAAGCGCGACTACAAGGAGGCCATCGCGACCTTTAAGTCCTTTATCGCCGGCAATGCCGACCATCCGCGTGCCGGTGAAGCCCTGCTGGCCCTGGCCAACTGCCAGATCGAACTGAAGGACAACAAGGCCGCGCGCCGCAGCCTCGAAGACCTGATCAAGGCGTACCCCGGTACCGAGGCCGCGCAAGCCGGCAAGGAACGCCTGCACGCCCTTAAATAGGCCCACCCCCCTACCGGCTTGCGCCGGCCCCCTCAAGGGGCGCTGCCAGCGGCCCGGCAAAGCCGGTTCCGCGGCAGCCGCTGGGTAAGTCAGGCTCGGGGCTTGAACACATGATCGATGTCAACGAGGCTGATCTGGAGCGCCGTTTCGGAGGCCTGCGCCGCCTGCACGGCGACGCCGCCTACCAGCGCCTGCGCGCCGCGAGATTCGCGGTCGTGGGCCTGGGCGGCGTCGGCTCCTGGGCCGTCGAGGCCCTGGCGCGCAGCGGCGTCGCCGCGCTGACGCTGATCGACCTGGACCAGGTCTCCGAATCCAATATCAACCGACAGATCCAGGCGCTGGGGTCGACCGTCGGCATGGCCAAGGCGGAGGCCTTGAAGCAGCGCATCGCCGACATCCATCCTGGCTGTGAGGTGAGCGTCCTCGAGGAGTTCGTCGAGCCCGGCAACTGGCCGGCCCTTGTCGGCGATGCGGTCATTGACGGCCTCATCGACTGCTGCGACCAGGTCCGCGCCAAGGCCGTGCTGGCCGCCTGGGCGCGCGAGCAGCGTTTGCCATTCGTCACCGTCGGCGCCGCGGGCGGCAAGCGCGAGCCGCATCGCGTGCAACTCGACGATCTCAGTGCCACGACGCACGACCCGCTGCTCGCTTCGTTGCGCCAACGCCTGCGCAAGCAGCATGGTGCGCCGCGCACGGGCAGGATGGACGTGGCCTCTGTCTACTCGCGCGAACCGGTGCATCTACCGCAGCAGGGCGAAGGGGACGCATGCGACGTCGATGGCAGCCTGAACTGCCATGGCTACGGCTCGAGCGTGACCGTCACCGCCACCTTCGGCCTGTGCGCCGCGGCCGAACTGCAGCGACTGCATCTGGCCCGAAATTCGGCCTGACAAGAAATTCAAGGACTTCTTGTTTGGATAGCAAAAATCTGCCTATAATGGCGGGCTCTGCTTGACACGGGACGTTAGCTCAGTCGGTAGAGCAGCGGACTTTTAATCCGTTGGTCGCAGGTTCGAATCCTGCACGTCCCACCAGGTTTTCTGGCGGTGATTCGAAAGAATCCGCGCTATAATTATTGGCTCAGCAAGGCATCCGCCGAACTGAATCAGGGCTCTTAGCTCAGTTGGTAGAGCAGCGGACTCTTAATCCGTTGGTCGTAGGTTCGAATCCTACAGGGCCCACCAAATTTAAGAACGAAAAAAGGACTTGCCGCGAGGCAGGTCTTTTTTCTTGTACGCTTGGTTTGTCGTCAGAGCCCCAGCAGTGCCTTAGCCCGGACGAGATTCTCAAGCCGATCGTCCAGGCCGTTGTAGCCACCGTTGATGCACTTGGTGACGGCGCGGGCGTCGTCGGCTTCGGCGAGCGGACCGATGTTGCGGTCCTTCCAGAACCAGCAGGCCACGTCGACGCAGGCGAAGGGGTCGGTGGCCACGCGCGCAGGGTCCGCGACATAGTCGATACCGGTGAACTTGCTGTACTCGCTGTAGTTGTTGCGGCCGGTCAGCTGGATCAGGCCGCGGCCTTTGAAGCGCGGGCCATCGCCGGGCTCGGTGTTGCCGAGGTCGGTCCGGCCCTCGTAGGCGCTGCCGCTGGCCAGTTCTTCCGAATAAAGCAGGGAGCCGGATTCGTGCGCCAACTGGGCGATGAAATGGGCGATCTGGAGCGGCGTGTCGATGCCGTAGCGCGTCATGCCCTTCACCAGCGGCTCGTAATAGAGGTCGATGCGCTGGGGCATGGCCCGCGGCATGACGAGGCCGAGCTTGTCCTTGGTCGGCCCCGGCGGCAGTCCCGCCAGCAAGCGTGCCATCGTGGCGTCGCCCGGCGTCACCAGGCCGTCCGACTCCGGCAGCCCCATGGCGCGGGTCTCGAAGGCGCGGATCGCGTCGATGGTGTTGGGGCCGATCTGCCCGTCCACGCTGAGCTGCTTCATGGCGGCGCCGCTCCAGGCCTCGCTGTTGAGGTTGAGCAGCACCTGGACGATGCGGACGTCGGCGACGTCGTTGCGGGCAGCCAGCCCGACGCTCTTGACAATGCACATGGCAGCGCGCTCCGATGAGGAAGGAAGTACGCCGACCTTATGCGTCTGACTGCGCCGGCGAATCCCCAATCGGCAGGACGGCGGTGAATCAGGCGGGCACGGCGCTGTCGGCCTGCAGCATGCGGTCCCACCAGGGCGTGTCGCCGATCTCGGCGCGCAGATGGTCGATGAAGAGCCTCGCCTTCGTGGCATGGCTGCGGCCCGGCAGGCGGACCGCGTGGATGCCCGGCATGTCCGGTGGAGCCGGGGCGTTGGCTTCCTCGGGGAACAAGGCCACCAGTTCGCCAGAACGCAGATGCTCGCAGACGACCCAGGTGGCCATGTGCAGCACGCCCAGGCCTTGCAGCGCGGCCTGCAGCATGCCGTCCTTGTCATCGCTGCGGTATCGACCGTGCACGGGCAGCGGCTGGTTGCGGTTCACACCCGGGTAGCGCCACACGAAGCTCGGCGCCGGGGGCGATGCGACGGTGATGCAGTCGTGCTGCAGCAGGTCCTCGGGTGAGCGGGGATGGCCGGCGCGGGCCAGATAGGCTGGGCTGGCGCAGGTGACGAAGCGAATCTGCGCCAGCTTCGTTGCCCGCAGATCGCTGTCGGGCAGCAAGCCGATGCGGATGGCGACATCCATGCGCTGCTCGGATAGGTCGACGATCTGATCGATCAGATGCAGGTCGACCTCGATGTCGGGATAGCGGCGCAGGAAGCTGGCCAGGGCGCCGACGACATGGCGGCGGCCGAAGACGGTGGGCGCAGTCACCGTCAGCAGGCCGCGCGGCTCGGCGTCGCCGGCGTTGATGGCCTCCTTGGCGCTGGCCAGCTCGCCCAGGATGAGGCGTGCGCGCGGCAGGAACTGCTCGCCGGCATCGGTCAGGGCGAGGCGGCGCGGGCTGCGGTGGAAGAGCTTGGAGCCGAGTTCGGCCTCCAGGGCGTCGATCTTGCGCGTCACCGAGGACACCGCCACGTCCTGGCGGCGCGCGACTTCGGAAAAGCTGCCGGCCGCGGCGACGGCAAGAAAGGTTTCGAAGGATTCGATCATGTGACTTTGCGAAATTCGCAAATATCGTTTGCACTCAACGTGATTGTTCCGGAAAACGCAAAGCAAAACAATGCAACCCGTTCGCGAGCCCACCCTTACCAAAGAAAGCCCCGTATGACTTCCTCCCCCCTGTTTCCGACGCCTTCCCGACGCCGCCAGATGGCCCTCGGCCGCCTTGCCATCGCGACGGCCCTGGCGCTGAGCGGCCTGGCCGCCGCCACCCTGCCCGCGCCGGCCCTGGCCGCGGCGCCCCAGCTCAAGACCCAGGCGCCCGGCTGGTACCGCCTGATGGTGGGCAGCTTCGAGGTCACCTCGCTCAGCGATGGCACCGTCGGCCTGCATGTCGAACAGATCCTGCATGCCCCCGCCGGTCGCGTCGCCGAAGCCCTCAAGCAGCACCACCAAGAGACACCGCTGGAGACCTCGGTCAACGTCTGGCTGATCAACACCGGCAGCCGCCTCGTGCTCGTCGACGCAGGCGCCGGCACGCTGTTCGGCCCGACCCTGGGCAAGCTGGCCACGCAGATCCGTGCGGCCGGCTACCAGCCCGAGCAGGTCGACGACATCCTCATCACCCATATGCACCCCGACCATGTCGGCGGTCTCGCGGCCGACGGCCAGCGCGTCTTCCCCAACGCCACCGTGCATGCCGACAAGGCCGATGCCGACTACTGGCTGTCCCAGGCCAAGGCCGAGGCGGCGCCCAAGGAGTTGAAGGGCTTCTTCCAGGGGGCTTCGGCCTCGCTGACGCCCTATGTGCAGGCGGGCCGTTTCGTCCCCTTCGAACGCGAGGGCGAGATCGTGCCGGGCATCCGCACCATGGCGGCCCATGGCCACACGGCCGGGCATGCGGTTTACGTCGTCGAGAGCCAGGGCCAGCGCCTGGTGCTGATCGGCGACCTCATCCACGTCGCCTCGGTGCAGCTGGCCGCGCCCGAAGTCACCGTCGCCTTCGACACGGATGGGCCGCAGGCCGCCCAGACCCGCGCCCGCGTCTTCGCCGAACTGGCCAAGGACGGCAGCTTGGTCGCGGTCTCGCACTTCAGCTTCCCCGGCGTCGGACGGCTGCACCAGGCCGGCAAGGGCTGGCAGTGGCTGCCGCTGGACTACAGCAGCCAGCTGCGCTAAAGAGCTCAGGGCAGCGGCCGGATGCTGCCGCCCAGGCTGCCCGGCGGGTAGCTGTCATTGAACAGCTGCCAGACCCGGCCCGACCTCGCGGCCTGCATGAAGGCCTGACGCAGCAGGCGGCGGTCAGCCTCGCCCAGCGAGCGGCGCGACAGGTAGACGCCGCTCTCCGACCAGCCGAGTTCCTCCAGCGCGTCCACACGCACCTGCTTGACCAGCGGCGCGAGGTCGGTCTCCTTGGCCAGCGTGCCGATGAAGATAGACGCCGTCATGACGGTGCCATGGGCCAGGCCGCGACGCAGCGCGCGGGCGACACCGGCGGCGTCGGGTTCCTCGATGAGGCGCTTCTGCGTCCGCAGCAGCGCCACCGCGCTGTCATAGGCGGTGCCGTAGGTGAAGCCGCGCACCACGGCCAGCTTGAACTCGGGCTGGGCGATCAACTCGGCCAGGGAGCGCGGCGCTGGACGCTCCGAGGCCAGCATCAACAGGCTGGCCCGCACCTGGATCAGTGGCACGAACTCGCCATCCTGGTCGCGCGAGGAGGCGACCGAGGCCGGCAGCAGCAGGTCGGCCTGGCCGGTCTCGAACATCTTCTCCAGGCGCGCTCGAGGCACCCTCTGCATCTGGAACTCGCAGCCGGTGCTGATGCTCAACTCGCGCAGCAGCGTGGGATAGATGCCGGTGCTGCGATCGCCTTCGAAGCTCACGCTGTGACCGATGGGCGCCATCGGCACGTCGAGGGGACGCGAGCAGGCCGCCTCGACGCTTGCCGCCGCCAGCGTGCATGCTGCCCACAAGCCCGATCGCAGCTTTGCGTTCATGCCCCTCGCTTCCTGGATTCTTTGGGCCGATTGTGCGTGACCCGCCGCTCCAGGGCGTCGAACAGCCATTGCACCGCGACGGCCAGGATTGCCGCCGGCAGGGCGCCTGCCAGCATCAGCGCGCTGTCGCTGACGGCCAGGCCCGCGACGATGCGTTCGCCCAGGCCGCCCGCGCCGACGAAGGCCGCCACCGTGGCCGTGCCGACATTGGTGACGGCGGCCGTCTTCACGCCGGCCATCAGTGTCGGCAGGGCCAGCGGCAGCTCGACGGCGCGCAGGATCTGGCCGCGCCTCAACCCCAGGGCCATGGCGGCCTGGGTCAGCCCGGCCGACACCGCCTGCAGCCCGGCGTGCGTGTTGCGCACGATGGGCAGCAGGGCGTAGACGAACAGGGCCAGCAGGGCCGGCATGAAGCCGATGCGGCCGACCAGGGCGATCAGGAAGGCCAGCAGGGCCAGCGAGGGCAAGGTCTGCAGCAGGCCCGCCACCGCCATCACGGGGGCGGCCAGGCGCGGCAGGCGATGGGCCGCCACGCCCAGCGGCACGGCCACGGCGATGGCCAGGGCCAGCGAGGCCAGCACCAGGGCCAGATGCTGGGCGAGCAGCCGGCCCAGGTCGGGGGCCAGGAGCCGTGCCATCAGGCCTCGGTGCGCCGTTTCCTGCCGACCCGACTGCAGAAAGTCTTTCGCGACGTCGGCAAACGGGCGCCCGTCCAGTTCGGCTGCGGCGTTCAGGCGCGTCATCTCGGCTTCGGGCAGGCGCCCGGCCATGCTTTGCAAAGGCCGTTCGTCGACCGTGGTGCGCATCAGCAGCAGCGCGTCGTAGCGCGGGAAGAAACCGCGGTCGTCGCGCAGCACCCGCACTGGCTGGCGGGCCAGCTGGGCGTCGGTCGTGTAGACGTCGATGAGGTCGACCTGGCCATTGGCCAGGGCCTGGTAGGCCAGGCCATGGTCCAGGCCGGCGCCCGTTTGCAGCTTCAGCCCATAGGCGCGCTGCAGGGCCGGCCAGCCGTCGGCGCGGGCCAGGAATTCATGCGACAGGCCCGGCTTCAGCGCCGGGGCCCTGGCCGCCAGCTCCGAGATCGTCGCGATGCCCAGTCGCGCCGCATCGGCTTCCCGCATGGCCAGTGCATAGCTGTTGTTGAAGCCCAGTGGCACGGCGGCCTTCATCCCCAGCGGCTGCAGCCAGGCATTGATCTGCGCCAGCGGCGCCTGTGCATCGGCGGGCGCGTCGCGCTTGAGCAGCTCGCGCACGATGGTGCCGGTGTACTCGGGGTAGAGGTCGATCTGGCCCTGCTGCAGGGCCGCCACCAGGATGGCCGTGTTGCCCAGGCCCTGGCGGTGTTCGGCGGCAATGCCCTGGGCGACCAGGGTCTGGGTGGCGATCTCGCCAAGCAGATAGCTCTCGGTGAAGCGCTTGGAGCCGACCTGCAGCGGCGCCGCCGCGGCGCTGCCCACGAACCAGGCGATCAGCAGGGCGAATAGCGGTCGGAGAGTCGAGGGCAGGCGCATGGGCGCATGGTGCCTCATGCCGCGGCGCGTCGCTTTGGCGCAAGCCGAAGCAGTGACGTCTCGTACGGCCCCATGTCCGCGCTGGAATCGCATGCGGCCTTGGGTGGCGTCCTACAGCTTGCGTGGCGCTGCCGCATCGTGGAAAGCGTGGTGGCCGGGCGGGGCGGGCCCGCCACTAGAGTTGGGGCCTCGCTGCAAGGCCATGGGGCGCGCCCCCGCGCCCGGCAATCTCATGAATGATCGCAACCTCGTCCGCGGCCTGGTGCTCGCGGCCATCGCGCTGGGCTTTGGCCTGGGCGCGCTGCGCTATCCCATCGGCAACCTCGCCCATGCCGGCGCTGGCCTGTTCCCGCTGTTGGTCAGCGGTCTGCTGCTGGTGGTGGCCCTGATCACGATCGCGCGGTCGCGCTTCGTGCCGGCGGTGCCGCTGGGCTTCAACCTGAAAAACATCGGCCTGCTGCTGCTGGCCCTGTGCAGCTTCGCCCTCGTTACCCGGCTGCTGCACACCATGATCGCCGGCATCGTCGTCATGGTCTTCATTGCCGGATTCGCGGGGTCGGGCTGGTCTTGGCAGCGCAACCTGAAGATCATCCTCGGCCTGGTTGCCATCGCCATCGCCTTCCAGAAACTGCTTGGACTGAGCCTGCCGCTGTGGACATCCTGAACAACCTCGCCTTCGGCTTCGGCCATGCGCTGACGCTGCAGAACCTGATGTTCTGCGCCATCGGCTGCGTCGTCGGCACCCTGGTCGGCCTGCTGCCCGGCCTGGGCCCGCTGGCCACCATCAGCCTGCTGCTGCCGTTGACCTATTCCATCCCCACCGGCGGCGCGTTGATCATGCTGGCCGGCATCTACTACGGCGCCCAGTACGGCGACAGCGTCAGCGCGATCACGATGAAGATCCCGCACGCCAGTTCCATCGTGGCCTGCATCGACGGCTACCAGATGACGCTCAAGGGCAAGACTGGCCTGGCCCTGTTCACGGCCGGCATCTCCAGCTTCATCGGCGGCACGGTGGCCATCTTCGTGCTGGCCGGCCTGGCCCCCAGCCTCGGCGAGGTGGCCCTGCTGTTCGGCCCGGCCGACTATTGCTCGCTGATGGTGCTTGGCTTCATCTGCGTGAGCTTCGTGACGACGGGCAGCCTGCTCAACGGCCTGGCCATGTGCCTCGTCGGCGTGCTGCTCGGCCAGATCGGCACCGACGTCAACAGCGGCCTGCAGCGCTACACCTTCGACCTGCCCTTCCTCGCCGAGGGCGTGGGCCTGGTCAGCGTTGCCCTGGGCTGCTTCGGCATCGCCGAGATCACCAAGAACCTCGACACCCGCGAGGAGCGCTCGCCCTTCAACGGCAAGATCCACCTGATGCCGACCTGGGCCGAGTTCAAGCGCATCATTCCAAGCGCCCTGCGCGGCAGCGCCATCGGCTCCTTCCTGGGCATCCTGCCCGGCGGCGGCCCGGTCATCGCGCAGTTCGCGGCCTATGCCATCGACAAGAAGGTCAGCAAGCACAGGGACGAGATCGGCAGCGGCGCCATCGAGGGCGTGGCCGGCCAGGCCGCCGCCGACGAGGCCGCCGCGCGCACCAGCTTCATCCCCTTGATGAGCATCGGCATCCCCGAGAACCCGGTCATGGCGCTGATGATGGCGGCCTTCGTCATCAAGGGCATCCAGCCCGGGCCCAACATGATCTCGGGCCACCCCGACCTGTTCTGGGGCCTGGTGGCCAGCATGTGGGTGGGCAATGTCTTCCTCGTCATCCTGAACGTGCCGCTGGTGCGCTACTGGTTGTCGGTGTTCAAGATTCCCTACGGCGTGCTGTTCCCGGCCATCCTGTTCTTCTGCTGTGTCGGCACCTTCAGCGTCAACAACAACCTCGACGACATCTTCATCACGGCCGCCTTCGGCCTGCTGGGCTATGTCTTCATGCGCCTGGACCTCGACGCCGCGCCGCTGATGCTGGGCTTCATCCTCGGCCCCATGCTGGAGGAGTATTTCCGCCGCGCCATGCTGCTGAGCCGCGGCAGCTTCATGACCTTCGTATCGCGGCCGATCAGCGGTGGGCTGCTGGCGTTGATCGGGGTGTTCGTGCTGTGGCAGTTGGTGGCATTCTTCCGTTCGCCGGGCAAGCGCGCCGGTCCGGCGGCCGCCAGCGCGCATTGACGCTGTGCCCGCTCAACTAGGGGGAGTGCCGATGGAAGAGCTCGAGAAGGAACTCGTCGCCGCGGCCGACAGCTCGCGTCGCTACGCGCGCCGCAACTATCTGCTGGGGTATTCGGTCACCATCGCGACCGTGCTGTCCAGCATCGCGGCAGGCCTCACCGTCAGCCTGGGCGCGCCCAAGTAGGTGTCGGCCACGCTGGCGTCCATGCCCGCGGCTATTGTGGCGGCCAGCACCGTGTTCCGCTTCGACCAGAAGTCTGCCTGGTTCTGGCAGAAGCCCAAGCGCATCGAGACCCTGCTGCGCGCCATCCGCTACCAAAGCATGGCGGTGCCGGAGGCCAGTCAGCAGTTCTCCCAGCTGGAGGTCGAGATGAAGCGCTACTGGATCAGCTTAGGGACGGTGAACCGCAGGTCGGATTAGGGCGTGTTAACACTACCGCAAGCCATCCGCGATGAGCGCGAAGCAGATGAAGGCGAGGAACATCACGTCGAGCTTTTCGAACCTGGAGAAGATGCGACGGTAGCCCTTGAGGCGACGGAACAAGCGCTCGACCTCGTTGCGCCGCTTGTACATCTCGCGGTCGTACTCCCAGGGTTCGAGTCTCGTGTTCAGCGGCGGCACGACCGGCGTGTAGCCCAGGTCCAGCGCGAGCTGGCGGGTCTCGTTGCCCTCGTAGGCGCGGTCCATCAGAAGGTGCAGCGGCCGGTCGGGCTTGCCCAACCGCTTGAGCAGCTCGCGCCCTTCGGGCGCGTCGTGCGCCTGGCCCGGCGACAACGAAAACGTTATGGCCGTGCGCGCGTCCGCCGCGACGAGGTGGATCTTGGTGTTCCATCCACCACGGGACTTGCCGATAGCTTGCGGACCGTTTTTTTTGGCGCACCGGTGCCGTCCGGATGCACCTTAACGCTGGTGGAGTCCAGGGACACGGCTTCGAGTTTGATCTGCACGATCTGCGCACGCTGCAACTGCTCGAAAGCACGATCAAGAACGCCCGACTTGGCCCAGCGACTCATGCGCGTGTAGATGGTGTGCCAGTTGCCGAATCGCTTGGGCAGGCCTCGCCACTTACAGCCGTGCTCGGCCACGTTGAGGATGGCGTTGAGCACCTGTAGATTGGTGAGGCTGACGTTGCCGCGCTGACGCGGCAGGCACTCGGCAATCTGTTCGAACTGGGCTTTGCTGATCTCCATGCGACGACTGTCGCAGTCAGATCGGCTTCATGCAATTAGTGTTAACAGGCCCTAGTCGTCAGTGTTTCGCTTCCTGCTCCTGCAGTATCTTGCCCGTCGTATTGCCTTCCTCCTGGCCATTGGCGAAGCGGCGGATGTAGTCGAACACTTGGGCTTGCGACACCTTGACCATCTGGCCGCCGTGCAGCGTCGGGATGTTGAAAGGGTCGTTCTTCAGCAGGCCGGTGATTGCGTCGCCTTTCCAGGTTGCCACTTCGACCCACATCCACTCTTGGCCGCCTGTTGGCACTGTGAATGGGGCCTTGACGAGCAGGTACTCGCCGGGCACCAGACCGCGGCTGAAGGCCTTGTACAAGTCGGGCAGCTTGGCGCGCGCCGCCTCGCTGGCTGCCACCAGGCGCTTCGTGTGCTGGGCGTAGGTGATCGAGTCGTCGCCGCCGAACAGGGACTGCAGCAGCGCACTCTGGCGGGCGTAGCGGTCCGGACCTGGGTACTGATCGAACTGAATCTCGACCAACCGGTTGTCGGGGTCGCCCGCTTCCCGCGTGCCTTGCGTCAAATCCAGTTTGGCGACCCCCGTGCTCCTGGTCAGCAGGGATTGCTCCAGCGATTGGCGCCGCGCCGAGTGCCGGATCGCATGCAGGTCGACGCTGCAGCGCCCGTGGGCTTCGACGCGTGTGCCCTCAAGAAGAGATTGCGAGAGCAGGTTGATCAGCGATCCCATGCTGCTGTTGTGAGACCAGGAGAAGTCGTTGACGACGACGTCTGGTAGGCCGAATTTGGTCATGCCCAGTGTGATGGCACGGACCAACTTCTCTCCGCGATATGCGTGAATGACCGTGTGCTTGGTGACGTCGGCGATATCGCCTTCCCAGCCTTCCAGGCGGCTCTTTTGCCAACTGTCGATGGCAAAGATCTCGCGGGTCTCCTCGTCCCAGAGCAGGCCGTTCGTGTCCTGCGCGACTTGCGCGGTCAGCAGCAACGAGTTGCGGTAGGCCGCTATCGCCTGCTGCTGTGGGTGGACGAAACGCAGGATCAGCGCGGTCCGCGCGCCACGGAGCGCCACGGCCTGTTCGCGACTGAGGCCGCGACCGAAGTACTTCAGGGACTCCAAGCTGGGTGGGCGGTAGTCGACCTGCACATCCTTGTCTAGCCGTGCCATCAGGACAGCCTCTTTCAGCGGGCGTGGCGGCTGGTCGACCCATCGGAGCGCGGCCTTCATGTCGGCCAAGCGTTCGGTCAGTACCTTGAGCGGAGGCTTCGCGGGCTCTCCGGTGTAGTAGATAGCGAACTCGTAGCTGATCTGTGAGGACACAAGTGGGCCCGCGGCCACCGGATCAGCGGGCGCGGCAGTTAACGTGGCCGGCAGCAAGCCGTTCAGCACAACGGCTAGGAATAAGTGCTTCAGGAGGGACATGGCGTTGAATTCTGTGGCCGCGTGGCGCCTGGCCTCGTGCGGGCAAACCTGAGGGGCGCGGCTGGTGGCGCTGTTAACTTTCACCTTCTGTCGGGCCGCTGGGCTCCGAGTCGAAGGCTGTTGACGTTGCATGCGCTCGGGTTTGCGTGTCCACGTTCTCGTCGTTGCTGGTGGTGACGCTGATCGCGTTGCTGCTGTCACGGTAGCTGCTGTATGAACACCGACAGAGTCAGATCGACAGCTCGCCAATCCGGCCGGCGCAGATCGCACCGGCCGAGAAATTGAAGCGTGTCTGGCGGCATGCGCGTGGATCAGGACTGCTGCATGTCGAGCCGATCGGCCCCTATGACTTTGTCCGGAAGTACTTCTGCGACGAAGGCGGCCTGCAGTCGAGCGGCGAGCGGCTGGCGAGTTGGGTGGTGCGCACCCACATGGTGGGCCGACACAAGTTGCATGGGTTGTCGCGCTCTCTGGCTGAAGTAGCGCGGATGATCGCGCTCACACAGCACTGGACGCCGCAAGAACTCGCGACGGCTGCTCTGCCGGGCGTCGAGCAGGATTCGCAAATCAGAGCGGAGCGCACCGCGGCAAGCGCCGCTCAGCCGCCAGAGCGCAGCCGTGCCGCCAGCACGTGGTAGTCGGGATCGACGTTGGCGGCCTCGGCGTTGTCCAGATGCGCCCGTAGCACGCGCCTGAGCGTTTCCGGCTGCGGCGTCAGCGGCCCGGCGAAGCGCACGTGCACGTCATCGGCGATCAGCAGCGTCGGGAAGGTCTCGATGTCGAGGTCACCGATCAGCTCGGCCTCGTCCTCGATGTCGATCCAGCGCACGCGCAGGCCGGCCTGCGGCAGCTCGGCACAGGCGGCTTCGAAAACTTGCTGGTAGGACTCGCAGGTCCGGCACCAGGCGGCGCAGAGGCAGGCGACGTGCAGGGACATGGGGCGACATGGTGCCACGCCCGGCGCGGTCGGGCTGGGCGGTGGATATCAGAGCGCGACGGCGCCCCAGCTCTCGCGGACGATGCGGCGCGGTGGCGCCTCGCCGTCGCGGTCGAAGTAGCGGACGTTGACCTCGGCCGGGCCGATCTCGGCCAGCGCGAAGTTCTCGACCTCGGCGCCGTAGAGCAGGGCATCGCGGACGGCAGCGCCGGACGATGTGGCCTCGTGCAGCGGTCGGCCTGCGGCTTCGGCATGCGAGGCGAAGGCATTGCGCTGCAGGTCGCCGCTGAGCATCAAGAGGCGCTGGCGTGCCGCGATGCCGTTCAGCGCCGTCCATTCGCGTGGATAGTGCTTCCAGTCGCAGCTCGTCGACCCGCAGGCCAGCAGGTGCACGGCACCCGCAGCGGCGGTCTCGATGGCGGTCGCGAGGGCGTCCAGCTGCGCCGTGCCGAGCAGGGCACGCTTGTCCTGGGGCTGCATCCAGGTGCCGGTACGCTGGCTGCGGCCGTCGGTCAGATGCAGCCAGACATCGTCCTGCAAGGGCAGGGATTCATGCATCGCCGCTGTCTCGGGCACCGCCGGCGGCGTGACGTCGTCCAGCCGGGCCGGGAAGCAGCCCACCTCCACCAGCGCTTGCTGGAAACGCTGGAACAGCACGCGGCTGGGTTCGAGCTTGCCGGCGTGCTCGCCGCTGTTGAGGATGTCGGCGCCGTTGGCGTCGTGCCAGAGGAAGTCGTGCTCGTTCCAGACCGCGAAGACGCGCCGCCCGCCTTTGCCGGCCATATGGCGCAGCAGCGCGTCGAACTCCGGCACGGCCAACTGGGCGCGATACAGGCCGTGGGCATGGGCGGCGAATTCGCCGGTCGACATGCCGCGCGGCGCGGCGTCGATGTCCAGGTGGATGGCATTGCCCAGCAGCACCAGGCAGTCGGGGTCCAGCGCCTGGATGCGCTGCCAGACGGGCTGGCTCTCAAAGCGCTGCTGCAGCATGCATGACGTGAACGCGATCTTCATCCCCGGACTCCTGGCGCCTGGCCAGCAGCATTGTCAGGGCGAGGCGTCGGTCGACGGCTGGCCGACGAGATGGCGCAGCACGCGGTCCTCCAGCTCGGCAAACCCCGCGACGGCACGCGAGCGTGGCCGTGGCAGCGGGACCGTCGCGTCCAGCGCGATGCCCCCGCGGTCGATCAGCAGCACGCGGTCGGCCAGGGCCACGGCCTCGGCGACGTCATGGGTCACGAGCAGGGCCGTGAAGCCATGGCGGCGCCAAAGCTGCTCGATGAGGCGGTGCATCTCCAGCCGGGTCAGCGCGTCCAGCGCCCCCAGGGGTTCGTCCAGCAGCAGCAGGCGCGGGCGATGCACGAGGGCGCGGGCCAGGGCGACGCGCTGGCGCTGGCCGCCTGACAAGGTCGCCGGCCAGTCGCCGCCGCGGCCGGCCAGGCCGACCTGGGCGAGGGCTTCCATGGCGCGGTCCCGGGCGTCGCGGCCCTCCAGGCCCAGGGCCACGTTGTCGACGACACGCTTCCAGGGCAGCAGCCGGGCATCCTGGAACATCAGCCGGCGCTCCTCTGCCAAGCCGGCATCGATGCGGCCGGCGGTGGGAGCATCCAAGCCGGCGATGAGGCGCAGCAGCGTGCTCTTGCCGCAGCCACTGCGACCCACCAGGGCGACGAATTCGCCGGGTGCGACGTTCAGGTCCAGCCGTTCCAGCACATGGCGCGTGCCGAAGGACTTGGCGACGCCGCGCAGTTGGAGGGCCAGGCCCTGGGCCGTGTCGCGTACCGGGACGGTCTCGGCGACGGGTTCACGCGGCAGCACGGGGGCGTCGACTTCGGTGAGCCACATGGTCAGCTGCCTTGTTCGGCATAGCCCTTGTGCCAGGGCAGCCAGGCGCGCTCCAGCCCGCGCGCGATGACATCCGCCAGCTTGCCGAGCGCGGCGTAGAGCAGGATGCCGACCAGCACGATGTCGGTCTGCAGGAACTCGCGCGCATTCATCGTCAGATAGCCGATGCCGGCCTGGGCGGACAGCGTCTCGGCGACGATTAGCAGCACCCACATCAAGCCTAGCGAGAAGCGCAGGCCGACGAGGATGGAGGGCAGGGCGCCGGGCAGGATGACCTGGCGATAGAGCTGCCAGCCCGACAGGCCATAGCTGCGCGCCATCTCGATGAGGTCGCGATCGACGTTGCGGATGCCGTGGAAGGTGTTCAGATAGACCGGGAAGAACACGCCCACGGCCACCAGCACCAGCTTGGCCGCCTCGTCGATGCCGAACCACAGGATGACCAGGGGGATCAGCGCGAGGGCCGGGATGTTGCGCAGCATCTGCAGCGTCGTGTCGAGCAACGCCTCGGCGCGTTGCCAGGTGCCGGTCAGCAGGCCCAGCAGCAGGCCCAGGCCGCCGCCGAGGGCCAGGGCCGAGAAGGCCCGCGCCGCGCTGACGCCGACGTGATGCGCCAGCTCACCCGAGCGCAGCAGCTGCCAGAAGGCGGCTCCCACGGCGGCGGGCTCGGGCAGGATGCGCGCCGACAACCAGCCGCTGCGCGAGGCGATCTCCCATGCGACCAGGATGGCCGCCGGCAGCAGCCATGGGGTGAGGCGCTTCAGCATGGGTTCAGCTGGCGGATACCGCTTTGGGGACGTAGCTGTTGGCGACCACTTCACCGAAGGGCCCCGTGAGCGCCGGTGCCGTCAGCTTCTCGCGCACACTCAGCGGCAGCAGCGGGAAGACCAGTTCGGCAAAGCGGTGCGCCTCGTCCAAGTGCGGGTAGCCGCTGAGGATGAAGTACTCCAGCCCGAGTTCGGCGTATTCCTGGATGCGGTCAGCCACCTGCTGCGGGTTGCCGACCAGGGCCGTGCCCGCGCCGCCGCGCACCAGGCCGACGCCTGCCCAGAGGTTGGGCGAGATCTCCAGGCCCTGGCGCACATCGGCCTTGTTGAACTGGCCACCATGCAGCTCGGCCATGCGGCGCTGGCCGACGGAGTCCATGGTCTTGAAGCGTGCCTGGGCCGCGGCCACCGTGGCTTCGTCGAGTTCTGACAGCAGCTCGCCGGCGGCGCGCCAGGCCTCGTCCTCGGTCTCGCGGACGATGACATGCAGGCGGATGCCGTATCGCAGTTCACGGCCCTTCGCGGCAGCGCGTCCGCGCACGTCGGCCAGCTTTTTCTCGACCTCGGCGGGCGGCTCGCCCCAGGTCAGATAGGTGTCGACCTGCTCCGCGGCCAGCTCGTGCGCGGGGCCTGAGGAGCCGCCGAAGAACACCGGCGGGTAGGGCTTGTTGACGGGCGGATAGAGCACCTTGCCGCCCTTGACGCTGAGGTGCTCGCCGTCGAGGTCCAGCGGCTCGCCGGTGTGGGAGCGGGCCAGGAGCTCGCGCCAGATGCGGATGAACTCGGCCGATTGCTCGTAGCGCGCGGCATGGTCCAGGAACTGCCCGTCGCCGGCCAGCTCTTCCGGGTCGCCGCCAGTGACGAGGTTGACCAGAAGGCGGCCACCGGAAAGGCGGTCCAGCGTGGCAGCCATGCGCGCGCTCTGCGAGGGCGCGACGAGGCCGGGGCGCAGGGCAACCAGGAACTTCAGATGGCGCGTCGTGTCGATGAGGCTGGCCGCGACGATCCATGAGTCCTCGCAGCTGCGGCCCGTGGGCAGCAGCACGCCTTCGTAGCCCAGGCTGTCGGCGGCGATGGCGATCTGCTTGAAGTAGGCGAGGTCGTTGACGCGGGCGCCGCGGGCGCTGCCGAGGTAGCGGCTGTCGCCATGGGTGGGGATGAACCAGAAGATCTTCATGTCATGCCTTTTGGATCGGCGTGGCAATGGCGTCGGCCACGCGGATGGGGCGGGGAATGAGACCGAGCTCGGCGAAGGCGTCGGCCACCAACTGCTGTTCCCTGGCGATGTCGGCCGTCAGCGGCGCCACCGGCGCGACGCCGCGGCGCTCGACCATCTTGTAGACGGTGGCCAGCGGCAGGCCGGCGAAGTCGGCATAGCGCTGCACGGCGTCGCGGCGGTCAGCGCGGGCGCGGGCGTCGGTGTCGGTCAGCGCCTTGAAGAGGGCGTTGAGCAGGGCCGTGTCGCGGCTTAGCGGGCGGGAGGCGAGATAGAAGGTGTTGTTGCTCGTTAGCCCGCGGCTTGTGGCCAGGGCGCGCAGTTCGCCGCTGACTTCGGCCGCCGCATAGTAGGGATCCCAGACCGCCCAGGCGTCCACCGAGCCGCGCTCGAAGGCAGCGCGGGCATCGGCGGGCGGCAGATAGACGGCCTGGATGTCGTTCCAGTTCAAGCCGGCCTTCTTGACGGCACGCACGGCCAGGAAATGGGCGCTGCTGCCCTTCTGCAAGGCGATGCGGCGGCCCTTCAGGTCGGGCAGGCTCTTCAGCGGCGAATCTGGCTTGACGAGGACGGCCGAGCTGTCGGGCTTGGGCGGCTCGGCACCGACGTAGACGACGTCCTTGCCGGCTGCCTGTGCGAACACGGGCGGCGCGTCGCCGGTGGCGCCGAACTCGACGCTACCCAGAGCCAAGGCCTCCAGCAGCTGAGGGCCGGCGGGGAACTCGGTCCACTGGATACGCGTGCCGGGCAGGCGCTGTTCCAGCAGGCCATAGCTCTTCAGCAGGGCGAGGTTGTAGGAGCCCTTCTGGAAACCGATGCGCAGCTGCTGGGGCTGGCCCGGGGCCTGGGCCCGCGTCCACAGCGAGGCCGTCGTCGCGAGGATGGCGACGGCGGCACGCCGTGTCGTCTGGGTGCTCATTTGGCGGCCTCGGCAAGCTTGGCCGTGCCGGGCAGGGCGTCGGCCACGTGGATGGGCTTGGGGATCAGGCCCAGGGCGTGGAAGCTGTCCGCGATCTTCTGCTGCTCGGCCGCGACGGCGGCGGTGAGCGGCTTCACGCCGAACTGGTAGCGCGTCAGGCTCTTCTCGACGACCTCGGGCTCCAGCCCCTGCAGCGGCGCGATGACGGCGGCCGCGGCCTTGATGTTGGCCTTCAGCGTGGTGGCCTGGACTTGGGTGTCTTCGAACAGGGCCTGGATGACTTGGGGCTGCTTCTCGGCATAGCCGCGCTCGGCCAGGTAGTAGGCGTAGTTGTTGACCAGACCGCGGCCGTCGGTGACGACGCGGGCGCCGCTCTGCTTCTCGACAGCGGCGAGGAAGGGATCCCAGATCACCCAGGCGTCCACCGCGCCGCGCTCGAAGGCGGCGCGCGCGTCGGCTGGCGGCAGATAGACGGCCTGCACGTCACCCAGCTTCAGGCCCTGCTTCTCCAGTGCCTTGACGAGGAGGTAGTGGACATTGCTGCCCTTGTTCAGAGCGACTTTCTTGCCCTTGAGCTCGGCCACCGACCTGATGGGCGACTCCTTGGGCACCACGATGGCCTCGGCCTCGGGGGCGGCCGGGTCGTAGCCGATGTAGACGAAGCGGGCACCGGCGGCCTGGGCAAAGATGGGCGGCGCTTCGCCGACAAAACCGACGTCGACGGCGCCGACATTCAGGCCTTCGAGCAGCTGCGGGCCGGCCGGAAACTCCACCCATTTGACGGCGACGCCGAGGGGCGCGAGCTTCTTCTCGAGCGAGCCGCTGGACTTCTGCAGCGTCAGCAGGCTGGCGGACTTCTGGAATCCGATGCGCAAGGTGGTCTGGGCCGAGGCGTGGAAGCTGGCGGCGGCGATCAGCAGCGGCGCGGTCCAGCGGAGCAAGGAGCAGAAGAGCATGGGTCGTGTCCTGTGCAAAAAGATCCCGGCGCCGGAGCGCACCCGATCAGCGCCCGATGGCGCCGGGATGAAGTCGCCGTTCCCGTTCGGGGGGCGAGGAGACAAGCGGTGGTGAATCAGTCGTGCGTCTTCAACAGCTGGGCACGGGCTCGGGCCGGGTTCGCATTCGCGGCGCGAGCGGGGCCAGTGCGCGGTCCAGTCGCGCAATCAGGTCGGGCTCGGGCACGAAGCCACCGGCTTCATGACGGCGCAACTGAGCGTCAGTCGCGAAGATGCCGTCCAGCACATGGCGGGCTCCCAGGGCCGAGAGCACCGGCTTGAGGGCGTAGTCCAGGGCCAGGAAATGGGCCGGGCTGCCACCGGTGGCCAGCGGCAGCACCCACTTCTCCCGCAGCGCGTCGGGCGGCAGCAAATCGAGGAAAACCTTGAGCAGGCCGCTATAGGCCGCCTTGTAGATGGGCGTGCCGATGACGATGAGGTCGGCCCGTTCGACGGCCTGCACGGCGTTGGCAATCTCGGGGTCCTGCACGTCGGCTGCCAGCAGCGCGGCAGCGGGCAGTTGGCGCACCAGGATGTCGTCGTACTGCGTGCCTCGGCCCTCCAGGCGCGTCAGCGCGAACTGCGTGAGCCAGGCGGAACGCGAGCGTTCGCTGGGGCTGGCTGAGAGGCTGGTGATGTGCATGCTGGCCTGATTCGTTTCAGGCTCCGCACGATAGGGAAGCTGCCTTGCTCGCGGAACGAAGGAAAAACGGGATGCTTATGCGCGGCGCGACAGTAGGGCGCCCGCCGCCCACAGACCGGTGGTCAGCGCCGCGGCGGCGGCGAGGTTGGCCGGCGTGCCGAGGTCGTCGGTGAACCACAGCCACGCGCCGCAGCCCGCGGCGGTCAGACCGAATATGGCGATTGCGGCGACGCGGGCCCAGCGCGGCGCGGGCGGGTCGAAGCGCGGCCTGCCGAGGCGGTCCTCGACGGCCATGGACGGCAGCGCCGCGCCGGGCGGCATCCAGCCGGGCGATTTGACGAGCACGCGCAGCTTGTCGGCCAACCGCGGCGTGGCGCGCATACGCCGCCACAGCTCGACGTAGAACTGGCCCACGGCGGCCAGCGGGTTCCAGCTCGCCAGTGGCTTGACGGTGCCGTAGACGCAGGGTTCGGTCTCCTCGGTGAAACTGCCGAATAGTCGGTCCCAGACGACGAAGATGGCACCGTAGTTGCGGTCCAGATAGCCGGGGTTCACGGCATGGTGCACGCGGTGGTTGGACGGCGTGGAAAGCACGCGGTCCAGCCAGCCCAGGCGGCCGATGTGCTCGGTGTGGATCCAGAACTGGTAGAACAACACGACGATGCCGGCCAGCGCGTATTGCGCCGTCGGCACGCCGAGCAGGGCCATCGGCAGGAAAAAGGGCACGCCCATCGCCGAGTAGAGGCTTTCCTGGCGCAGCGCGGTGCTGAGGTTGAAATGCTCGCTTTGGTGGTGCACCGCATGGGCGGCCCAGAACAGCGCGCTCTCGTGGCTGGTGCGGTGCAGCCAGTAGTCGCAGAAGTCGTACATGACGACGCTGGCGACGATGCCGAAGGCGCCATGCCACAGCGTGCCCGGCAGCAGGGCCAGGCGGGCGTGCGTGGCCGCATAAAGCCCAGTCTGGAACAGCGGCGTGACGACGGCCACGGCCTGGCTCAGAAGGCCCTGGCTGAGGCTGCTGAGGGTATCGGCCAGCCCATATCCCTGGCGCCCGCGCCGGCGGCCCCAGGCCCATTCGGCCAGCATGCACAGCCCGAACACGGGCAAGGCGTAGAACAGGATGTCGTGCATGGCCTCAGCCGGTCAGAACTGGTGCCAAAGGCTGAGGATGAAGGAGGGCTGATCGTGGCTGCGGGTCAGAGGCGAGCGGGCGGCCTGGCCGATCAGGCGGGTGTGCAGCCACTGCCCGTTGACCGACCAGTTGGACGAGAACTTGTGCTCGGCGCTCAGCGCGATGCTCCAGTCCTGCCAGCCGCTGTGCGGGTGGAACTGTGGCAGGCCGCTGGCCTCGGACTCGCCGGGCCCGACGCCGAAGCTGCCGCGCAGGTGCGCCGCGTTCGCGTAGGTGGTGGACAGGCTGATGGCCAGCAGGTCCTGGCCGATGGGGATGCCGCTGGTGGCACCCAGTTCGAGCTGGTCGCCGTTGTGGTGGCGGCCGCTGCCCCAGGACAGCCCCGACTGCAGCAGCAGCTCCGGCGTGGCCTGGACATTGGCGAACAACTCGGTGATGACGCGCGAGCCCAGGCTGTTGATGCCGGGAGGCGACTCGCGCCGCGATCGGCCAGGCTGCGGCCACATCCGCGCGCCGATCTGCCAGTCCTTGGCGGCCTCGCTGCCCAGTAGCTGGGAGGCTGCGTTCCAGCCCACGCCGGTGTCGGTGGCGGCGAAGAAGCCGCTGGGGGATTCGTAGTCCAGGGCCGGCAGCAGGGCTTCGCGCCGGCGGGCGCTGCCGGGAGCGCGCGGCCAGCCGCGCACCGACAGGCCGCCTGACCAGCTTGCTTCAGTTGGCGGCGCCTCTAGCAGCAGCAGGGTGCCGCCAGCCTGTGCCGGGAGGGTGATGCAACCCAGGGACAGGCACAGCGAAGCGCAAGGGCGGCGGAAGGCAGCGAGGCGGATGAAAAACATGATCGGGCCTCAAGCGTCGGGCCGGCAAAGCCGCGCGACTCTAGCCCTGAGCTTCGCGCTGACCCGCCTTGGTTTCGGGTTGACGGGGTCAAGTCAGCCGACGGCAAGCCTCGTGCAAGCTGGGCGGGCGCCAACGCACGCCCAGCAGCGCGCGCCGCGAGCCCTCACGACGGGCCGGTTCGCGACGATCTGGGCAGCTCGATGCGGGGCGCGGTGGCAAGGCAGGCGGCACTGGCTGGCCCGTTTGTGTACTCGCCCCTCAAGTTTCGCCGGGACCTGCCGATACGCGAGACATGGACATCGCCAACTCCACCAGCGTCAGCGCCGTGTTGAACCAGACCCAGGGGGAGACGGCCGACGCCGTCAACCTGCTGGTGCTGCGCAAGGCGCTCGACATCCAGTCACAGGGCGCCATGGAACTGCTGAATGCGCTGCCGCAGCCGCCGGCATTGGCGACCGAAGGCTCGTTGGGGCGCAACGTCAACGTGTACGCCTGAGCGCGCCGTTTGCCGACGGATCGGCAGCGTCCAGGGCCTGGCAGATCCGCGTCCTGCGTCGATGGTTCGGCCCTTGCCGGTTCTAAGCTGTCAGGACCAGCCCGCGAATTCTCCACGTAGCCCTGATGGACAGCCACCTCCCCCAATTCCGCTACCACCCCGATCCGCTGGCCACCGGCGCAATCGAGCCGCGGCAGATAGTGTGCGCCTGCTGCGGCCTGGCGCGTGGCTTCGTCTATGTGCAGCCGGTCTATGCGACCAGCGATCTGGACGAGAAGCTCTGCCCCTGGTGCATCGCGGATGGCTCTGCGGCGGACAAGCTGGCCGCGAGCTTCTCGGACGCGCAGCCGCTGCAGCAGGCCGGCCTGGCCCAGGACGTCATCGACGAGGTGAGCCTGAGGACGCCAGGCTATTCCTGCTGGCAGCAGGAGGAGTGGCTGGCGCATTGCAATGACGCCTGCGAATTCCATGGCGACGCCTCGGAAGAGGACGTGGAGGAGGCGAGCGAAGCCACCCAGGCCGACTGGCGCGAGCACTACGGCAAGACCGAGAAGCAATGGGCCGTCGCCACGCGCGACTACGAGCCGGCCGGTGACAACGCCTTCTACAAATTCGTCTGCCGCCACTGCGGCACGGTGAGGCTGGGCTGGGACTGCTGCTGAGCCCGCTGTGCCTGCCTGTGCGCTGATACAGACGAGTGAGTGGGCCGGGCCGTTGTGCCTTTGCTTGCGCAGGGGGCGTGCCTATCGTGACGCATCGCTTTCAAGCTTCACGAGTGGGCACCCATGGAATCTTGCGCCGCCTCGCTGCCGCAATCGGCATTCGTCGACTGGAAGTCACGCTGGGGTACCTGGCTGCGGCAGGCCTTCAGCCAGGACGAGGACGAGGGCTGGCTTTGCCAGGCCGCGGATCTTGCTGATCAGGAGAGGCGGTTGAGGCACCTGGAACGCGGCCGCGCGCAGCGCTTCAGTCCCTTGCCTCGTGGCCTCTGAGCTCAGCCGCCGCCGCTGGCGGCACTGGCCGCGGGGGCGGCCGTCTCCAGGCGCCAGGCGAACTCTCGCCTCATCTCGCTAAAGATCGGCTTGCCGTCCTTCAGTGCGGGCACGAATTGGCATTGGGCCGCGATGAAGCGGCTTTCGCTATCCAGGATGGCCGACTTGCTCGAGCGGGCCACCGTGGCTGCGGTGACCACGCCCCGGGCGGAAATGGTCAGGACCAGCAGGACGACACCTTCGTGCCCGGCCTGTTCGGCGGCCTTGGGATACACGGCCGCTTCGCAGCTGCCGTCGATGAGCTTGGCCGGCGCGTCGGGATTGGGGAAGGCCGGGCTGTAGACCGGTTGCGCGATGGCGGGCAGAGCAGCCACTGTAGCGATGGCGAGGCCGGGCGCCAAGGGTGAGGATTTCGTTTTCATATCGGCCGCATGCCCGCTAGATTCGTGGGGAGCTGATCGCGTTCATGTTGCCATAGGCCTTGCAACGGCCTTCCTCCACCCCAGCCTGGAGCACGCCATGCTGCATCCCGTCATCGAGATGTTCGCCACCCGGGCCCGGCTGCTCGAGGCGCAGGAAGATCCCTCAGGCCTCGACGATGCCATCGCGCATCTGGCGGCATGGATAGACCAGTGCCGCGGCCGCTTGTCGGAAGAGGACCTGGCGGTTCTCAACGGCGTTGGCGCGGTGCTGTACCGGGAGGGGCTGCTCAGGCGTGGGCAGTAGGGCGAATATGGTCGGACAGGAATCGAGAACCTGACTGTAGGCCGCATGGACGCTAGCTCTACGCAGGGGGCACCGACAGTTGTTCCCCCATCTGTTCCCCCACGTCGGCGTCGGTACTTGTCGCTGATGCCACGCGGAACGCGTCGCGCCAGTCGGCGAGTTGCCCTCGGAGGAGAGCTGAGAGCACGGGCTGCCTTGCTGCCGCCTAGGTGGTGTTGTGGCGCCATGGAAGCGGCCTTGGATGTGGCTTTCCTGCAGATAAGCTGGTACCAGCTTTTCCAGCTTGAGGCCGTCGGGGCGCTCTAAGGTCTGCCGGTGAGCGGCTTGATCGGGTCCACCTGGGTGACGCCTCCGCCTGGCAGGTGGATGTCCACAAGGCGTCGGATGCTGCCATCCGCGGCCATCGCACGCACGGCGTCCAGCAGCCGGGCCTGTGCCTCGGCCGACACCGTCTGCCGCGACAGCGCCAGCGCCGAGGTCACGGAGCGGCCGCTGGGTTCCCAGTCCGCGATCTCGACCTGCCCTGCCAGCGTCGGGAGGTGGCGCGCCATCACCCAGGGGTAGGTCACGATGAGGTCGACGCGGTGGGCGGCGAACACGCGCGCGGCAATGTCCACGTCGGCTACGAAGCTCATGCGCTGCGGCGTCAGCCGGTCGAGGCAGGCGTCGTAACCAGCCCCGTAGGACGCGCCCTTTACCGCCACGGCACGCAGCGCTGGCTGGGCGAGGAAGGCCTCGCAGGAGGTCGTAGCGGCCGACCTCCAGGTGTAGGCCAGCGGCCGCACGGTCAGGATGGGAATCAGCACCACCGACTTGAGCCGCTCTTCCGTCGGGACTACCCAACTGGTGAGGTCCAGCGTGCCCGCGCTGATTCGCGACCAAACGCGGGGCTGGGATTCGATCTCGTAGGTGAACGCGCAACCGCTGCGGCTGGCCAGCTGCGAAAAGAAGTCGAGATCCAGGCCGGAGGCCTCCCCGGCGCCCTGGCGCTGCCGTTCGTAGACCTGTGGATATTCCCTCAGACCCACGCGATACGGCCCGCAGCCTGTCTCTGCAGCCCCGGCAGACCCGTACGGGCACGCGGTGATCACAAGCCCCCAGCCCAGCAAGCATCCCGCGCCCCGGTGCCTTGCCATGCTTACCTCCGTATTCCTTCGGGCGATTGGACGCGCTGGCTCGCAAGCCAGGATCCCGGGATTCCACCCATGTCGGGTCCGATGCGGTCGGGCTCCGCGGCGAGTGTGCGAGCATCGTGACGGGGTGCCGGCTTCTCCAGCACGAAACTTGCCACCTGACCTCTCATCATCGCGCGCGAAGGACTGCCGCGCAGATCCAGCCTGACCGGACACCCATGTGCTCCAACTACGAGCCCGTCACTTTGGACGATCGCCTGATGGCGCACTTCGGCGTGTCCAGGCCCTCGGATGTTGAGCCGCCCGAGTCTGCATTTCCTGGTCTGAAGGCCTTCTTCATCCGAGCCGAAGACAAGGCTGAGCTGGCGGTGGCGCAGGCGCAGCTGGGTTTCTTCGGCTACCTGCCCGAGTTCGCGAAGGACCTTGCCTACGGCCGCAAGACTTACAACTGCAAGTCGGAGACGATGCGGGATAAGGCTGCCTTCAAGGTGGCGTGGTTCAGCGGGAATCGCTGCCTGATCCCAATCGAACGCGGCTTCGAGTGGTGCTACGAGACCGGCGACCCAGTGCGTTGGGCAGTGAGCCGCAATAACGGCGAGCCGCTCTGCGCGGCTGGCCTGTGGGGCGTGTGGATTGGGCCGCAGGGCGAAGAGATCTTGTCGTTCACCATGCTGACGGTCAACGCGGACGGGCATCGAATCTTCAGCCGATTCAACCCGCCAGGCGACGAGAAGCGGATGCCGGTGTTTCTGCGTCTGGAAGACCAGCAGGAATGGCTGAACTGCCCCATCGACAAGGCCGGCGACTTCATCAGACAGTTCCCTGCAGATCTGCTGAAGGCAGAGCCGGCCCCGGCACCGTGGAAGCCGTTGCCCGAACCCAAGGAATGGGAAATCGAGCCGGACATGTTCGCGGAAGAGTGGCGCGAGGCGGCTGACGACCCCTTCGCTCGTCAGGCGGCGGCCAGGCGAAAGCGACCAAAGGTCAAGGCGCCGCCCAAGGAAGAAGACGCAGGCCCCACGACCGGCGACCTCTTTTGACTAGTAGCCGATCACCTTGCACGGCAGCGGAAGCGGCAAATCGGGCGGGAAGTGCACGTTGTCGGGCGGGAAGCTCAGTTCAATCCAGAGGCGACGGTCTCATCGCATAGCTGGCGTTCAAATCCTCTTCAGCCCTTTTCGCTGCAATAGAGACTGCGACGGCCGCCTTGAGCCCTTTGGATGGCCCGTTAGTCACGCGACACCTCCTCGATGATCTGCAAGACCTTGTCGCTTGCCTCCCTGCTGTCTGGCGCTTTCGCCATCAGCTTGAGCGCTTAGCCCCTTTTGGGTGTTCGCATAGCGTCGTGAGAGCGCCGCACAATGGCGGCAGCCTCGGCATCGCGCCTGTGCGACATGACAAATACCCCTCTTTCAAGGTATTTGAAGACGAGGCGCAGTGTCGGCGGCGCGGCGGCCATGATCAGCAGCAGCTGGCCAGCATCAATCTCAAGTCCACTGAGTGAGCTTCTTGCCGGAACTGTCCGTAAACGAGCCGACCAGAATCATGATGAAGTCGATCAGCCACAAGACGCCGAACACGCCGAAAGTAAGCAGCATCAAGATGCCTGTTCCGACCTTGCCAACGTAGAAGCGATGCACGCCCCAGAACCCTAGGAAGAAGCACAGCAGGAATGCCGGCAGGATCCGCTTGCTTGAGCTGCCTCCGACGTTCTCCTGAACCGCGCCACATCCAGGGCAAGAGGCCGCCGTTTCGTGAATCTGCTTGCCGCACGCGCGGCAGTACAGCATTTGGTTTCCCATAACGGCGTTCATGTCTTGCTCCCTCTTTCTTTATGTCACCGGACTGTCAGAGATGCGATTGTCGCCAGCCGTTTTTGTCCACTCGACTAGGGATCGCCCCGGCAGGCACTCTTGATTTGCCGTCTTGGTCCCTCCGACAGGAATCGAACCTGTATTTGCCGCTTAGGAGGCGGCCGTTCTATCCATTGAACTACGGAGAGAGCCTGCTGCGCGCGAGCCATGCCGGGCGAGCGGCGCGCATTCTCGCATGGGGGCAGGCGGCGGCTTCTGGCAGCATGAGGTGTCCATCCAACGGGGCCCCACATGAAGCATCAGGGAAGCTGCCACTGCGGCCACATCAAGTTCGAGGTCGAGGGCGAGATCGGATCGGCCCTGTCCTGCAACTGCTCGATCTGCCAGCGCAAGGGCTCGCTGCTGTGGTTCGTGCCGCGCGGCGCGCTGAAGCTACTGACGCCGGAAGCCAACGCCAGCAGCTACACGTTCAACAAGCACGTCATCCAGCATCGCTTCTGCCCGACCTGCGGAATGCATCCCTATGGCGAGGGCAAAGGGCCGGACGGCTCGGCGATGGCGGCCATCAACATCCGCTGCCTCGAGGACATCGACCTGAAGGCCGTGCCCGTCACCGAGTTCGACGGGCGTTCGAGATAGGCGAGGGTCTTTTCGCACTATGGCAACGCGGCCCGTTCCCGTAATGCGAACGGACCCTAGAACTGCGCAATGAGGTGGGGCTGGCCGGCCACGCGCGTCGACACGCGGCGGGGCTGATGCAGGGTGCCGCCACGCGTCGCCCGCACCACGGCGGCCTGCACGGCATCCAGCAGGGCACCCAGGCGCGGGCGTTCGCCGCGGCAGCGCGAGCGGGCGATGACGAGGGCCAGGTCCACGGCCTCGCGGGTCTGCAGCTCCAGGCTGGCCTGTACGACGAGTGTGGAGGGCGTGCTCAGGGACACGTCGAGATCGGCGTCCACATGCTGGTCGGCGGCGACCGGCAGCGGTGGCAGCGTCGGGGAATCGGAGAGGGATTCGGAAAGCATGGCCGGCATCCTGAGGGAGGTGTGTGACAGCCGTTGTCGGGCGGGTCGCGATGCGGCTGTAGGACGAGGCCTGATCGCTCAGGCGTGCATCAGCGGCAGAGCCTGCCTGACAGTGGGGCGGGCGAACAGGCGGCCGATCAGGGCGCGGGCGAAGAAGTAGTCGTTGCGCAGCCGGTCGCCCAGCGCATCCAGGCCGACGCGGCGTCGCGGGTCGCAGGAGATGTCGAATTCGGCGCTCTGGGCCGACAGTGGTTCGAAGTGCACCAGGTGGGTGGGCTCGGCCCCCGACGACAGTGCCTGGGCCAAGGGATTCTTGGGCATGGGCACGGACTCGGCGCCGTCATCGCTGGGCAGCCGGATGGGCTGGAACTGAGTCATGGTGAACCTCCCTCGGGATCAACGGCAGGGCCGTTGACGACACGACTTTGGTCCTTGCCGGGGCCGGCGCTTGTAGGCGGGCCGGGACGGCGACGGTCAGGCAGGGCGTGTCCGTTTGTGGGAGGCGGATGGCGGCCTCGGCCCTGTCTTACAACGGATGGGTCAGTTCCACTTCCATTGCCAGATGAGATCGAGCGCGTTGTCATCACCGCCCTGGACCCGCACGGTGAAGCGCTGGGCGATGCGGTAGATCAGCTGCCAGGAGCCCGTCGTCGCGTTCAGGCTGCGCTCGTAGCCCACATACCAGCGCTTGGACAGCTGTTTGCCCAAGCGCACGATGGTGGCGCGGGTGTCGTCGTCGCTCTGGGCCAGGGACAGCTCGTCCAGCCCCAGGCTGCGCAGCACCTTTCCGGTGGGGCCTTCGCCTTCGCCGCTGAGCAGGGCGAGTGCCGCGCGCTGCAGCAGGGCGGTGTCGGTGCGGCCCAGGCCGTCGGGGCCGCGGCCGAGCAGCAGCCAGGACAGCTTGTCGGTGTCGCTCATGTCGGGCTCGGAATACAGATTGACGCGCGGCGCCAGCGCGGTGCCGGTCACGTAGACGCCGACGCGCACATCGAGGTTGGGCCGCACAGCCAGCAGGTCCAGCGAGGGGTTGTCGTAGGCGCCGGTGAAGCGGATGTCGCCGCGCTCGATGTCAAGCTTCTGGCCATAGGCGGCGTACTGGCCACCCTGGGAGTCGAGCTTGCCGGTCACGCGCAGCGGGCCGTTGTTCTGGGTCACCTGCAGTTCGCCCCGCAGCGCCGTTGTGAGGCCGCGGCCGCGCACCTTGAAGTCGCGGCCGAAGTCCAGGGCCAGGTTGACGACGCTGTTGCGCGCCGCCTTGGGCGGTGGTGGCACTGTGGGTGCCGCGTCGCGCGGGCCGCGCAGCACGGTGACGTCGTCGGCCAGGGCCGGCGCATCGCCGCGGCTGAAATCGAACAGGCCTTCGTCGGCGCGCAGCTCGCCGTCGAGCTTGAGCCCCTTGGCGTCGAGATCCAGCGTGGCCTCGCCGCTGGCGACGAGGCGGCGATCGACGCGCGACACCACGCGCAGCTTGTCGGCCGTCATCTGGATGTGGGCCTTGGGCTCGGCGCCCAGTTCGGCCTTGCCGCTGGCGCGCAGCCAGCCATCACCGCCGCGCGCCTCCAGCTTGGACAGCTCGGCATGCTGGCCTTGGAGGTCGAGCACGAAGCGGCCCTCGGTCACGTCCACGCCGTAGAGCAGATGGCGCAGGGCCAGGTCCTCGCCCTCGGCGCGGCCGGTCAGGTCGGGCGCGCCGAGGCGACCGCTGAGCTGCACGGTGGCCGATGCACGGCCACCGAGGCGCCAGCCGGCCGGTACCCAGCTGCCCCAGGTGCCGAGGTGGGCGACATTGGCCTGCAGCACGCCCTGCAGCGGCGTCTGCGCGTTGGGCCAGAGTCCGGACGGGCGCAGTGTCAGCGCACCGCCGAAGCTGCCCAGTTCGGCGCCCGCGATGCCTTGCGCGAACTGCCAGACCCCGTCCTTCACGTTGACGGCCAGGCGCAGGTCCGTGAGGCCCAGGGCGCGCTGGCCGAATTCGTCGGTCACGCGTAGGTCGCCGCTCTGGCGTTCGATGAGGAGGTCGGCCGTCAAGTGGTCGCTCAGCAGCAGCGAGGCGTGACCCGTCAAGCGCAGATCGCCGCCCCAGCCGAAGTCGGGCTGCCAGCGCGCCATCAGCGGCGCGGCGGCCAGGTCTTCCAGTTGCAGTTCGGCGCGCGCCTCGGGGCTGTCGCCGCCGGTCCAGCTCAGGGCCTGCCAGCGCACGAAGGCGCCGCCGACTTCGGCGCGGCCCGGTTCGGCGACCAGACGCGGGCCGTCGCTGGCCCAGCGCAGCGCGATGTCCTTGGCCGCCAGCAGAGCCGGCGTGTTGGGGCGCAGTGGCCCGACGTCGATGCGGGCGATGCGGCCGCTCCAGGCCTGTCCGTCCCAGCGGCCGCGGGCCTCGAGCTGGGCGCTCAAGGCCAGGTCCTGAGCTTCGCGGGGGATCTTGCCGCTGACTTGGGCCTTGACCTCATGCGCGACGCGGCGGCCCCTCAAGTCGATCTTGGCGCTGGTGATCTGGGCCCGCGGGTCGCGCAGCTGGCTGATGTCGAGGTTCAGTGCGATGGGACCGTCACCATCGGCGCCGGGCAGGGGCAGCTCCCAGCGCGCCTTTACGCCGGCGATGCTGGTGCCCAGGAACTTGGCGGAAGCCAGGGACAGCTTGCCTCTGCCGCCGGCCTGCCAGCCTTGCCCGTGTATTGCGCCGCGCACCATCTGGTAGCTGGCTTCGCCATCGCCCTGGCCGGCGATGGGCTGTTGGTCGAACAGGGCCAGCAGCGGGTTGAGTTCTGCCAGCGAGCCGGCCTTCAGCGTGGTCGTGCCGGCGACGGCCGCGGGCCGGGCCTGGCCGCTGGTCTGCACGCGGTTGCTGCCGATGCGGCCGTCGATGTCGAAGGCCGCCGCGTCGCTGGCGCGTTCACGCTGCAGCTTGATGCGGCCTTCCAGCGGCAGGCTGCCGAACTGGCTGGGCAGCAGGCGCAGAAAGGCATTGCCCGTCAGCGCGTTGAGGGTCTTGCCGCGCAGGTCCAGATCGGCCTCGGCATTGAGCCGGGTCGGGTTGGGCAGCCGGGCCCAGGCCGAGCCGGGGGCGCCGCGCCACAGCAGATGCGGGTCGAACTGACGCAGCTGGGCCTTCAGCTGAGCGGCGCCCGCGATGTCGACGCGGCCGCTGGCCTGCAGCGTGGCGTCGCCGCTGGCCAGGCGGGCGTCCTCGATCTGCCACTTGCTGCCCTGGCCCTGCAGCTGGGCCTTCAGGCGCACGGGCCGGCTTTCGATGCTGCCGCCGAGATCGAGCCTGGCATTCAAGGGGCCGGCCTTGCTGCCGGCGAGTGTCAGCGGGCCGTCCAGACGCGCCGGCGTGGCGCGGGCATCCAGAGCCTCGGGGCGCAGGCCTGCCACGCGGGCATTGAGCTGCCAGCGGCCGTCGGCCTCGCGCTGGCCTTTGCCCTGCACGCGACCACCGCCGGGCAGTTCGGCATCGAGGGCGGTGAGGCGCAGGCTGGCGAGCTGGTCGGGCCGGCCGGCCAGTGCGATCACGAGGCGGGTGACGGGCAAGGCGCCCCGGTCCCATGGGCCGGCGCTGTCGTTGCGCAGATCGGCTTGCAGCGTGGCGTCGGCATCGCGGGCCGGGGCCTTGAGCTGGGCTTCGCCGCCGAGCGCCGTGTGCGGCAGGCTTGGGGCAAGAGCGGCGAGGTCGAGCTTGTCCGCCTTGAGCTGCAGGGCCTTGACGGGCCAGGGCGCAAAGGGCTGGATCTCGCCGTCGGCCTTCAGGGTCTGGTGGGCGGCCTCCAGTGCGGCCTTGGCCTTGAGCTTGGTGAGAGGCCCAGTGACGGCGGCGACGGCCGTCCAGGGTAGGTCGGTGGCCTCGGTCTGCCGGACGCGCAGGGTCGCATCGGTCTGCAGCGGCGCGGCGCTGTCTATGCTGGCAACGCCTGCCAGTGTCAGGTGTTGCCAGCGCGCCGCCTTGAGCTGGATGTGATGGGTGCCGCGGCGCGGCAGATTGAGCTGGCCGTCCAGGCCGAGCAGGGGCGGCTGCTCGGGCGCCCAGCTGAGCTTGGCGATGCGCAGGCTGGCGATGTGAACGCCCAGAGGCAGCGTCAGATCGGGCGGCATCGTGACCGGCTTGTCGCTGGTCTCGCTGTGGATGAGGAGCTCGTCGACGCTCAGTTCGTCGGCCAGCAGCAGGCCGCTGCTCGCCGTCAGGCCCAGGCCCTTCCAGCGCAGACCGCGCAGCTCGGCCGAGCCGCCCTGCCAGGAGACGACGAGACGGCGGGCGGAGAAGTCACCCATCAGCGAGCCCTCGGGCGCTTCGATCTGGATGCCGGGCAGATGGGCCATCAGCCAGGCGCCGCCGGCGGGGCGGTGCAGCAGCCAGGCGACGAAGCCAGTGACGAGCAGGAGGGCAAGAGCCAGCGCGATCAGGCCGACACGCAGGACGCGCAGGCTTCGCCTCACAGTGTGATTCCCACGCTGTTCGACGCAGTCGCAGCGTCTAGCTTCATAACGTGATTCCCACGCTGAAATGGAGGCGCCACTTGCCCGTCTCCTGAGCGCGGGCGACGTCCACGCGCAGCGGGCCGACGGGGCTGCGCCAGCGCACGCCGGTGCCGTAGCCGACGACGGCGCGGTATTCGGTCCAGCGCGAAGCGGCATTGCCGGCGTCGACGAAGACGGCACCCCAGAGGGCTGGGAAGCTGGGCATGATGGGATGGGCCAGCTCCAGGCTGCCGGTGGCCAGCACGCGGCCGCCGACGGTCAGGCCCTTCTTCTGCGGGCCCAGGCTGCGGTAGGCATATCCGCGCACCGACTCGTCACCGCCGGCCAGGAAGAGCAGCTTCTCGGGCACGCCGACCTGCTCCTTGACCACCACCTGGGCGACTTCGGCGCGGGCCGAAGCGAACCAGCCGCCGAAGGGCTTGTAGACGCCCAGCTTGAATTGCATGCGGCCGAAGGGCCCGCTGTCGTCGCTGCCGCCCCCCTTGGCATAGCCGAAGCCCACCAGGGCCAGGGTCTGGAGGCCGTCGGTGGGCAGCAGGTTGCTGTCCAGCCGGCGGCGTATCCACTGCTGGTTGAGGGACAGGGCCAGGTTGGTGTTGACTTGTGATCCTTCGGTTTCGCGGGCGCGCAGCAGCTCCACGTAGCTCAGGCGCTCGTCGCGCGTCGATTCGTAGAGCCGGCCCAGGCGCACCCCGAGGTTGGTGGCGATGGTGCCCCCGGGGCGGTCCTGCTCGAACTGCAGCGACGCGAGGTTGCGGTGCAGGTCGGGTTGGGGGTGGGAGCTGAGTTCGAATTCGGCGCCACGCAGTTCGCGGCTGAGCTGCAGCTTGCTGCGCAGACGTACCGGCAGGTCGAACGGCCGGCGGTGCAGGTGCTCGACGCTGACGCTCTGCCCGGTGTTGCTGTGATAGCCAACGGCGACCGTGGCCTGCTGCAAGGCCGACTCGGTGACCGCGACCTGGACGGGGAAGCTGCCATCGGCGTCGGGCGACTCGGGCAGCAGCTGCACGCGCACGGCATCGAAGAGCTGGGTCTTGGCCAGGCGCTCCTGGAACTCGGCCAGCTTCTGCTCGGTGTAGCCGTCGCCCTTGTCAAAGCCGGTAAGGCGCTCGATGGTCTCGCGGTCCTGGCGCTTGAGGCCTTCGATGCGCAGGGCACCCAGCTTGGCGCGATTGCCGCTGGCCAGCATGAGTTGGAGGTCGGCCGTCTGCGTCTCGGGGTCGACGCGGGCAGCCGTCTCTGCCCAGTGGGCCAGTGGATAGCCGCCGTTGCGGGCGCGCAGCAGCAGCTCACTCTTGGCCGAAGCCCAGAGGGCCTGGGTGAAGGGCGTGCCGCGCTTCAGCGGCCATGCGTCGCCAAGGCTGTCGCGCAAGGGCTTGGCCTCGTCCTCGGACATGCCTTCGCTGAACTGAATGTCGGCCGCGCCGACCCGCGTCAGCGGCCCGGGTTTGACGGTCAGCAGCAGTCGTGTCTCGTCGGCCGGGTCGCGGGTGACCTCGGCCTTCGCGCTGAAATAGCCTTCGGTCTCCAGCAGGGCCTCGGCCTGGGCAGGTGCCGCGGCGGCGAGGCGGGCCAGCTCGACCTTGCTTAGTGCGGCTTCGCTGGCGCGATAGCGGGCGAGGTCGAGGTGCTCTTCCAGCAGGCTCCGCAGCCCCGAAGGTGCGTCGATCTCCAGCCGGTATCGGGCTTCGGCCGTGACGGCGGCTGCTGCTGGCTGAGGTGGGGCGGTGCTGCAGCCGGCCAGCCCCAGCGCGCCCAGGCCCAGCCAGACTCGGGCGACATGCCGGCGCCATCCGGCGGTGGGAACGGGGAGCAGACGTGCAATGCCTTGGGTGACCGACACAGGCGGTCATTGTGCCCGCGGCACGGGCCTGGGCTGCCCCGCAAAAAAGGCTCGACGGCAGGCCGTCGAGCCCTCGCAGGCGCCTTCAGGCGGTGCGGCGGCGTGCGCCGCGCGGACGCATGCTGCAGCTCAGCGCGCGCGGCGACGGGCGGCAGCGAGCAGAGCCGCGCCCACGAGCAGCACGGAGGCCGGCTCCGGCACGTGTCCCGGCAGGCTGCCACGGATGAACTCGGGTGTGCCGCCGTTCCAGTTCAAGAAGATCGACGAGGCGTTGAACACGCCGCCCAAGGTGTCGCTCGAGGGCGAGCCGGGGTCAGGCGTGAAACTGTTTTCCGTGTACAGCCACGAGAAGCCGTCGAAAGCGACAGGCCCCGCAAAGCTGGTGCCGTTCTGGATGTGGACGCAGCGGTGGTCCTGACCTAAGTAGCCGCCGGTGGCGATGGTGCTGGCGCCGGCCAACAGGTTCATCGTCAGGTCTCCGTTGCGGGTCCCGCATTCCGCCATGTCGATGGGCGCCCAGAGCGCACCGCCCGCGAACGACCAGTAGCCACCCGAAGCGTGCAGCGTGAACCGGACCTGATCCCCTGCGGCAAGGGTCTCGCCCGCGGCGTTCTGGTTGTAGGTCACGCCGCTGCCGTCATAGATGACGTCATAGACATGGAGCACTCCAGCCTGGGCGCTGGTGGCCAGCAGGGCGGTGGCGAGTGCGGTGAGGGCTGTGCTGAACTTCATGCGAGAACTCCCCGGTGGTAGAGACTGACCAGCTGTCCGGCAAACACAAGCATATTTCGGGCCAATTTATCGCCGCGAGACGGTTTTCCTGGGAAGGCATCGCCGCCATACGCGCGGCTCCGTCATTTGTGACGGTCAGATGTCAAGGAACTCGACACCCCCCAGCAGCCCGCTCCAGGCTATTTGCTCAACAGCCGCATCGCCCCTTCGAGGCCGGAGAGGGTCAGCGGGAACATGCGCTGCTGCATCAGCTGCTGGATCAGCGCGATGCTCTGGCGGTACTGCCAGACGCCCTGCGGTTCGGGGTTGATCCAGGCGTATTTCGGGAAGGCGTGGGTGAGGCGCTGCAGCCATTCAGCCCCGGCTTCGTCGTTGTTGTATTCGACGCTTCCGCCTACCTGCAGGATCTCGTAGGGGCTCATGGTCGCGTCGCCGACGAAGACGAGCTTGTAGTCGCGGTTGTACTTGCGGATCAGGTCGAAGGTGCTGAGCTTCTCGGCGAAGCGGCGCCGGTTGTTCTTCCAGACGAAGTCATAGACGCAGTTGTGGAAGTAATAGAACTCGAGGTGCTTGAACTCGCTCTTGGCGGCGCTGAAGAGTTCTTCCACGCGGTGTACGTGCTCGTCCATGGTGCCGCCCACGTCCATCAGCAGCAGCACCTTGACCTTGTTGTGGCGCTCGGGCTGCATGCGGATGTCCAGCATGCCGGCGTTGGCGGCCGTGCCGTGGATGGTGCCGTCCAGGTCCAGCTCAAGCTCCGAGCCCTCGCGGGCAAAGCGGCGCAGCCTTCGCAGGGCGAGCTTGATGTTGCGGGTGCCGAGTTCCAGCGAGTCGTCGTAGTCGCGGTAGGCGCGCTGCTCCCAGACCTTGACGGCACTCTTGTTGCCGCCCGCGCCGCCAATGCGGATGCCCTGCGGGTTGTAGCCGCTATTACCGAAGGGGCTGGTGCCGCCGGTGCCTATCCAGCGGTTGCCGCCCTCGTGGCGTTCCTTCTGCTCCTCGAAACGCTTCTTCAGCGTCTCCATCAGCTCGTCCCAGCCCATCTTCTCGATGGCGGCCTTCTGCTCGGGCGTGAGTTCGATCTCGAGGGTCTTCCTCAGCCATTCCAGCGGCACCTCGGTGCTGAAGTCGGTCAGCATCTCTACGCCCTTGAAGTAGGCGGCGAAGGCGCGGTCGAACTTGTCGAACTGGGTCTCGTCCTTGACCAGGCTGGTGCGGGCCAGGTGGTAGAAGTCGTCGATACTGGCCACGCCGCCGTTGTCGGGGCCGCCGATGACGCCGGACTGCAGGGCTTCCAGCAGCGTCAGGTACTCGGGCACCGTCACCTTGAGCTTGGCGGCGCGCAGCGTGTAGAAGAACTGGATCAGCATCGGTGCGGACTCGGGGACTGCATGTCGAAAACGATTATGCAGCCCGAGTTTCCCGTGACATCAGGGAAGGCGCCCGCATCACCCCAGGATCACCTCGTTCAGTTACAGGGTTCGACGCGGAACTCGACCCGGCGGTCGAGCGCGTCCACGGCGTTGTCGGTGCCGCTGCCCACCAGGTTCTCGCGCCAGCCCATGCCGCTTGCCTTGATGCGCTGGGCCAGCGGCTGTGCCTCGCTGGTCAGGCGCTGCTGGATGAAGGTGGCGCGCTGCAGCGACAGGGCGTCGTTGGTCTGCTCGGAGCCGGTGTGGCTGGTGTGGCCGACGATGACCATGCAGACCCGGGTGCTGCTGCTCTCCTTGGCGATCTGCCTGAGCCACATCGGATAGGCGCCGCTGACCTTGGTGTCGGACCAGAACTCAGTGCTGCCCGGGTTGAAGAGGAACTTCACGTCCAGCTTGTTGGAGCGCAGGCCATAGGCCACGATCTGGCCGAAGGCCCATTCGGCCTCTGCGGTGCGGCCGAGCTTGACGTTGTTCAGATAGATGCCGTTCAAGGTGCGCAGCTGGTCGCCACCGGCCTGGTTGCGGGCCTCCTGGTATTTGGCCAGCGATTCCGGATAGCGCTCGGCGTTGTAGAGGGAGCCGGCCTCGTTGATGACGCTGGCCACCGCCACGCGTTCCATATAGGTGCCGTTGGCCGCGCTGCCGGGCGCCGTCAGGGCCGTGCTGATATAGCCTTCCACCACGCGGTCCTTCACCAGCACCGGGCTGTCCTGGTAGATGGCCAGCGGCGTGTGGTTGAGACCGTCGTCGCGGGCCAGGGCCGAGGCCTGGGCCACCACCTGGCCGGTCTTGATCTCCACCAGGGCCAGGTTGATCTGCAGCGACTTCTTGCCCGGCACGCCCAGCAGCCGGGTCAGGGTGCCGGTCAGCAGGTATTGCACCCTGGACAGGTTCTCGGTCTTGAAGGGCAGCAGGTCGAAGCCGCCCTCCTTGCGCGCGGCCAGGCGCTCGCCGATGCGTTGCTCGAGCAACTGCGTGGTTTGGGTCTGCTGGCCGCTGGTCGCGTCGATCATGGGGTCGACGACGACGTACTTGCGGACGATCTTGGATTCCATCTTGGCCAGGAAGGCCGGTAATTTCTGGGTCTGGCCGACCAGACCGTCGGTCGCCACGACGATGGCCTCGCTGAAGGACAGCTCGTTGGTCGAGACCGTTGGCGCCTTGGGCGCCGTCTCGAGGCAGCCGGCCAGCACGGCCAGGCAGCCCAGCATGGCGGCACGCGCCAGCTGCACTGAAAAATTGATGCGATTCGTGTGGCCAGAGCGACTCATCGGCATTCCCTCTTCAGGTAGGCGGCTTCACTCGCGGTCAGCGGTTCCAGTGACGCCTTTTGCAGAATATCACTGCACTTCGCGCCTTTTGTGGCAACCGGAGCCGGCGCAGTCGGGCTCACGCGAGGCTTGGACGCGGCGGGTGCCGGGGGCGGGGCCGTTGGCGTCGGCGCAGGCGCCGCCGATGCTGGCGCCGGCGGCGGCGGGGCGGAGGTGGCCGGTGTTTCCGGGGCGGAGGCCGGGGCCGAGGCTGCCGAGGCTGCTGGGGCTGTCATGGGCGCAGAAGCCACCGGCGCGGCAACCGGCGCGGATGGTGGCGGCAGCTGGGCGGGTTGGGGCGCAGAGAGCATGCGCCAGCCGCCCCAGGCCAGCGCGCCTAAGCCCGCGAAGCCCGCCAGGCCCAGCACCAGGCCGCGGCGTGACCCCGGTGCCGTGGGCGCTTGCGCAGGCGCGGTGCTGGGC